>CAADHZ010000020.1_pt1 | contig 248736 bp, 228 predicted proteins | sample 2381281 | NCBI WGS metagenome assembly CAADHZ01 (sample SAMEA5147515, study PRJEB30075) | plant metagenome | biome: Evergreen rainforest; feature: Forest; material: Leaf | place: Madagascar | collected 2016-11 | reverse complement strand
AAGAAGCGAGCACGTTTGACCTGAATGCTCACAACCTCACCCGTCACGCTGCTTACTTCGTGGATCTGAAACACGCTCTTTGCGATATCGACGCCAACAACGGTATTCGTCATGATCATGACTCCAGTTTGGTCCAAGACAGCTTTGGTTTAGCACGGACCAGACAGCAGTTGCGGTTCCGTGGACGCATTACCGCCGTCTCAACTTCGGGGTGGGAGGCGTCCATTACATTTCCTCGGTCCGTTCGCCCGGCATGGCGTATTGCACGCGCTGGTACAGCGGGAAGACCGTGGTGTAGCCGGGGATGGGCACCGGATCGGTGCCCGCGAGATGGGGAAACACGTACAGGGTGAGATCAGGATTCGGCAGGCGCTGGAACTGCCGGTAGATCTCGTTTTGCGCCGTGCGGGTATAGCTGGCATTGACCGCAGGCGCGGCCTTCACATCGACTTCGGTCAGCGGACGGCGCAGCGATTGTCTAGCGTCGAGCAACTGCCGTGCGGTCTGGCCACCGCGGGCGTTGCCGCCGGTTTCCTCGTTCCAGATGTCCATCATGGTCTGTCCATCGTGGGGCAGCAGTTTTTCCTTGCTGGTCGAGCAGCCGCCAAGCGCCACGGCAATGACCAGCACCGCCAGGCCGTTAATCCAGATCCTGTGCATCAGAAGCACCTCCGAGACGATGATCGACCTTGCGCCCCTTCGGGTCGTAATCGATGGTGAGGGGTTGTTCGAGATGAACCGCGACCCTGGCGCCGGGTTTGACGTACACCGCAGCGAACGCCTGGCCATAGAGCTTGTTCACCCACTGCGACATGTCCTGGACGCCACCGGCGAGGATGGGGCCCATCGCTTCGTTGCCGGAAATGCCGACCGTGCCGAGCGAGCCGTTGTTGTTGGCGACCACCGCCACGCTGCCGTTGTCGGATTTGATCAGCGATGCCGCGCCTGCCCCGGCAGCGGTGATCAGTGCCTGAGTGCCGAGATACTGCTGGGCATTGCTGCGCCGTTCACCGCTCACGCAGGGAATGCCGTAGGGATCGCTGATCCATCCGAGGCCGTCCTGCGTGCTGTTGCCGTTGTTGCTCTGCTGGCGATTGCCGCCACGCTCGCCGTCCTCGGGCACCGTGCGGATAACCCCATCATTGAACACGAAAGTGACCGAACGGATTTGCCCCCGCACGCAGGAGAGCGTCCAGTCGCCCGACGCCGTTCCGCTGACGACCGCACCGGCGACATCGGGAATGTCGATGCCATTGGCAGTAAGGTTGTCCGGGCCGATCAGGACCTTGAAGGGGTACGGATCGTTCACGGTCCCGTCGATCGGCACACGCCCGATCAATGCCGTCATCGAAATCGACCCCATCAACGTGGCGTTGGTAGGCACGGTATAGACGGGCTTCGCCGTGGAGACGCCGGTCGCCTTGCTGCCGGCATCGACGACTGCATCCCTCGTCGTATCCAGCGTTTTCTGTGCCGGGCCGAAACTGGTCGGGAATGTGAAGTTCCCGGCTGTGCCAGGGGTGCGGCTTTTGCCGTCGCTGCGGGCATCTTCCGGCTCGATCCAGCGCACGCCATCGGCTCCGGGACCGTCACCAGGCTCCAGCCCCAGCCCGACCGGCAGATCGGCATGTCCGCTCTTGTTGCTCAGGTTCTCGAACTGGCGTTGGAGATCCTGGAGCAGACCGTGAGTTTGCTGGCGTTCGCTGGCGACCTGCTCGCGGTCGTTCTTCAACTGATTGCGCTCGGTTTCCAAGGCGCTCTGGATACGGCGATCGATGGCGCCCTCGCGTTGACGCAGGCGCTCGTTCTCCGCTTTCTGGGTCTTGTTGTCGGTCAGTGCGGTTTGCAGTTCGGTGCGCAGCTGCCGGACCTGGCCGACCAGCGTCGCCACCGTATCCCGCGGCGTATCGCCTTCGATGCCAAGCGCCCTGGCTTCTTCAGGCGTGAGCTGGGTTCCGCCATCGCGGCCGGGTTGGCTACCCCCGCCGGAAAACAGCTTCACGCCGACAAAGACCAGCAACAGCGCCATCGGGATCATCAGCCACTTGAGCAGGCCATTACCTTTCATGACGGCCTCCATCCTTGCGAGCCGGTGTTTTGGGTTCCGGCAGGTTCAGCGCGGCATTGACCGGGCTGATCGTCGGCAGCAGCGATTCAGCCAGCCCGTGCGCCTTCGTCACCAGATAGACGACTGAGGTGTCATCGGGCGTGCCGGCCGGACCCAGCGTGTTGTGCTGGAACGCCCCGGTCATGAAGTCGCCTTGCAGGTCGCGAGGGTCGAGGGAGAGCCATCGCTTCGAGGTGTTGTTCAGCCGTACCGCCGTCACCCACAGGCCATCGAGGCGCCAGGCGGCGAGGGCCTGCGCCCGCACCGGCAGGGTCGGCAGCAAGGTATCCAGTGGCAGGTTGCGTTTCAGATTGACGCGCGTGATGCCGGATACCGGCTCGACGGTACGCAGCGGCGCATAAAGGTTCTGGGCCGCATAGCGCGTCAGCACCACCGGCACGGGCGTCTCGCGAACTGCGCGGGGCACCGCGTCCTGCGTGTCGTCGTCAGCCGTTGCTGCCGCTGTCAGGTCGCCGTAGCGGGTGGGCGCACCCTCGGCCTCGACAATGCGCACAGGCTCCAGCGGTGCCTGACCTGCCGGCGCAGCTTCGGCGGCAATGTCCAGCAGGATCAAGGCGCCGCTGTCAGCGTCCTGCAATTGCAGCCGGGTGGGCTCGATCGGCTCGCTGGCGCGCAGGTAGATTGCGCCGCCGGCGCTCTGGACACGCAGGCGGCCGGCCAGCGATGCGGGAACGCCGACGCGGACATTGCGGTCGATGAAGACGACGCGCTCCTGGTCCACATGCAGGGACACCGCCAGCGGCAGCCGCTCCCAGCGCAGGATTTCCAGCGCCTGGACCGTGGTCGGCAAACTCGTGGTCACCAGCAGTCCAAGGGCATAAAGGACATGTTTCATGGCGTCTCTCCCAAAGCGCCGCCGAGCCCGCCGGATGTCGTACCGGTCGGTGTCACGGGGTCAGGGGTGGTGATGCGCTGCGGCGCGCCGCTGTAGCAGTCGATGGCCAGACCGAACGGGTTGCGTTCCGGATCGACATCCGAGCGCAGGACCTTGAGGGGGTAGCGCACCAGCGCGCGCTTGACCTGTTCGGAGCCGTAGTATTCGTCCGCCGTCACATCCAGCGTGACGATCCAGTCGCGGTCCGAGACAGCCTTGACGCGCAGCGTGGGGTCCTCTCCGTAGCCTCGGCCGGGGATCTCGTAGATCCCGCGCACGCGCTGACGCAGCTCGCCGGCTGTGCGGCGATATTCGTAGTCGTGGCGCAGGAAGCTCTGGCAGGATGGCGTGAAGTAAGGCGACAGCACATGGATGTTGCGGGAATAGTCCTCATCGCCATTGACGGGCCAGCGCTGGAGTTGCTGCCAGATATAAAACGAGAACGAGTAAACCGACTCTGGCGGCACTTCCCACCATTTCCTGGTGCTGCCCGAACGCAGGTCCGGCGGCACGTGAATGGTCAGGTCGCGCGGCGCATTCCACCAGCCGATCCCCATGACCAGGGCCACCAGCAGCAAAGCGCCCGCACCCAGGCGCAGGGTCTTGATATGCGCCTGCAGGTACGTGACCTCGTTTTTGAACCGGCTCATGAGGCGGCCCTCCGCCTGGTTGTCCAGTAGCCCGAACGGGTCACCAGGTCCCGCCCGCCGACGAACTGGGCAATGCTTGGATGCCGTCGCGCGATCCACCATTGGATCTGCCGGTAAAGCCACGTGTCGGGCCTACCGCGTTTCTGGCGGCGCAACATGCCGCCGCCGGCGAAGACGCCGGCGGCGATGCCGAGCACGATGGCGGTGGGCGCGATGGCAATCATCGAGAAGATGATCGTCAGCGGAATGCCCACCGACAGGCCGGCCGCGCCCGATAGGCCTGCGCACACCCATAGTTCATCGGCCGTGAGGCCGCGAACGACCACGGGATGGCGGTTGAGGCGATGCGGCAGGAACGCTACCGTTCCGTCAGGCCGGACGTCCTGATGCTCAGGCATGCTCGGACCTCACAGAACGCCGGTGGCTTCGGTGAGCAGCCAGATGCCGACGACCAGGAGGACGGCGCCTACCGCGAGTGTCAGACCGAACTGGCCCCACGTTTTGCGGCCCGTGTGGATTTCAGCATAGGTGCCGTAAGCGTGATAGCAAACGCCGACGAACATCGATGCGACCACCAGCAAGGCGATCAGCATCACGATGTCGTAGCCGTAGTTGCGCAGCGTATCCATGATGCCCGAGCCCGTGCCGCGCGACGGGTCTTCAAGCGTGGGCAGGCCCTGGGCCTGAGCGAGCGAACTCAGCATGGCAAACGCCGGCAGGGAAGCCAGGGCGGCGATGCGTGCGGAGCGGAAGGGATGCGAAACCGGATTCATGATGTGAGCCTTTGCGTTACGAGAGGAGGAAAAAAGTCAGCACGACGTACATCGCGACAAAACGCACCGCGACGCCGAGGAACTGACGCTGGGAAATCCGCTGCTCCGACCAGCCGACATAGGCGGTACGCAGCGCCCACACGCCCCACAGCAGCAGGACCGCGAACACCGCGCCGACCAGCACGACGGAGACGGCGGATGGGGTGAAGCCGCCGTTGGCCTGAAAGGCGGTGATCTGGCTGGCATTCACTTCTTCGGCTCCTGTTCGGAGTCCTGTCGGTAGTCGCCCTGCAACGCAGCGGGGTCGCGCGGTTGGGCGCGCTGCGGCGTCAGGTAGTCGTTGATGCCGGTCCGCATACGCTGCAGGTCAGCCGTGAGGCGCGTGTAGTCGAAGTGATAGCGGGCGCGCTCCTGCGATGCGGTCGCAGCGGACTGCTTCGTGAGACGATCGAGCAGGTCCAACTGGCGAACGACTGCTGCCAGGTGCTCCTTCTCAGTGCTGTCGTCGGCCGCGACTGCTGGTAGAGCCGTCGACAGGCCGACAATCAGCAGCGCTGCGAGCGTGTTACGCCTTGCAAGTGCCGGGCGGTAGGACCGTGCCATCGTGCATTCCCCGTTGATGCGTAATGGCTTGATGCTGCGGCGGTGGGCGTGTGAAAGCCGCAAACAATGAGAACTGGCGGCTCACCACATTCTTGGGATGCGGGGGATGTGCGTTTCCGGAGGCACCCAAGAGGTATCGGTTGCTGTGGGCTGTGGGTGGTCGTTGAGGATCAGTAGGAATCGAATGCGGCGTGTTCGCTTGCGTTGGAAGCGCTTGCGTAACGCCAGGAGCAGGATGCTCGCGACGAAAATAAACATCCCAATGGGAATGCTAATCCGCTAATCTCGTTCTGATGGGAGTGGTTATTGAAAATTCGGTGGAGGAATGCAATAATCCGCCTCATGAAAACACATAAACGAGATAGTCACCCTGTTGAGAGTGATAAAGTAGATTTTCCACTGCCGTTGCCTGTCGAGCGTGCCATCCGCAAGCTCGGCAGCGACGTTGCGCTAGCACGCAGGCGCCGCCGGATTTCGCAGGCCTCGCTGGCCGAGCGAATGGGCGCATCCGTGTCCACCGTCCGGCGCATGGAAAAAGGTGATGTGCGCGTGCCCATCCACTTCTTTGCCCGCGCACTGTATGTCTTCGGTGAGATTCAGGCGCTGGCTGGCCTGCTGGATACGGCGCGTGACGACATCGGCCTGACGTTGATGGACGAAAACCTGCCCCAGCGCGTGCGTAGCAAGCCGGGCAAATCGGGGGCGCTATGAAATCGGCTGTTTCGATACGTCAGCAGATTCAGGTCTGCATCGGTAAGGCGGGCACGCCAGTCGGCACCCTCGTCTACGTCAAGCAGGGCCGCCGCGAAAACACCACCTTCGCCTACGACCAGGACTGGCTGGCAAACCTGACCGGCTTCAATGTGTCCGCCGATCTCGGTCTTCACGCCGGGTATCAACCGCGCAGGGCACCGTCAGCGCATGATTCGGTCTTCCACTTCGCCCTTGCTGATACGGCTCCGGACGCATGGGGACGCAGGGTCATCGCGCGGGACCACGCCAGGCGCCGCAAGGACAACGCAGCGCTCGCCCCGTTGACCGAGCTGGACTACCTGCTGGCGGTTGACGACTTCAGCCGGGTTGGCGCCCTGCGTCTTCGCGACCAGGATGGCCGCTATTGCAGGACGGTGGAGGATGGCAGGCGTAGCACACCGCCGCTTCTGGAACTGCAACGCATCTACAGCGCCAGCCGTGCGGTCGAGCAAGGCCAGGAAAGCACCGAGGACCTGCGTTACCTGCAGGGCAAAGGCACGTCTCTTGGCGGCATGCGGCCCAAGAGCACTGTGGTCGACGAGGATGGCGCGCTGGCCATCGGAAAATTCCCGAGCGTGGGGGACACGCGCAGCGTGACGCGCGGAGAGGTGCTCGCCTTGTGCCTGGCGCAACGTGCCGGCATCGACGCCGCGCCTGCCCGTATCGTGGAACTCGATGGTATCCCGGTCGCGATCATCCGCCGCTTCGATCGCGATGGCGCGGACGGGCGCATTCCGTATCAGTCGGCTGCATCCCTGCTCCAGGCTTCGCGTGAAGAGGATCGAAGCTATACCGAGATCGCGGACGTTATTCGCTCGCTGGGACATGCGCCGACCGCAGATGTGCAGCAATTGTGGCGGCGCCTGGTCTTCAACCTGTTGATCACCAATGTGGACGACCACCTGCAGAACCATGGTTTTCTGCATGTCGAACAGGGGCTCTGGCGACTGGCGCCGGCCTTCGACGTCAATCCCTTCCCCGACAAGGATCGTGAATCTAAGACCTGGCTGTCAGAAGAGGATGGGCCGATCACCGACCTTGAAATGCTGCTGGCCCGAAGCGCGTATTTTACGTTGAGCAGGAACGATGCACTGGCCGTGCTGGCCGAAGTGCATGCAGCCGTTCTAGATTGGCGGAAGGTCGCGCTCAGTGCCGCGGTGGGGTTGCGCTCGAACGAGTTGGACGATTTCGCGCCTGCCTTCGAGCATGAGCAGATGTCGTTTGCGAAAACGCTGCTGGGTTGATCGACCCACGAACTGAAAAGAGAAGCAGGCGCAAAATTGCGCCTGAATTCAGAGCTTCTGTCTAATAGAGGTTCTTTCCAGAAAGAGCCGAAACTCTTCCGCCGTAAATCCGGTCATAGATTTCCTCTCTATGAACATTCACGTTCTTCGGCGCAGAAGTTCCGAACTTCACCTGCTGGCCTTTGACCCCAAGAACGGTGACGGTGATATCGTCCCGATACGGATGATTCACCGACGCGGCGCGTCAGAATGAGCATGTGCCCTCCTTGCTGGCGTTCTTTTTATCCGCCGGAAAGGCCATCAATGGCCGGAGGGAAAAAGCCCGCCGATGGAAGCACGGGCGGATTTCCATGGGGTTGGTCGCTATTCCACTCCGGGTTTCCTTATTTGAAGTACCGGGTGAAATTCCATCATGTCAGAAGTATTTCGTTTTTCATAAATGTTTTCGCAGATCAATAATTGAATATTGATCGTTATTGCCGATCAAATTTTGCGGACCGAGTGCCAGTTTGTATCGTCGCAATACATCTATAAATACTTCTTAAAGCTTCCGGCTGCGATGTCCGTTGCCAATCCCAGCAGCACCGCGCTGGGCAGCAGGATGAGCAAGGGACTGATACTCACTGGAAGCGCCAGATAGATCACCCATGGCAGCACGGCCAGCGGCATCAGCGATGCTTTGGCACGATGATAGATGAAGCCGGATTCGCGTCCGGCGCCGAAACGGCGGATATCGCGGCGCACGAGGCCGTCAACCAGTCCCACGAAGGCCGCCATCAGGAACAGCGGCAAGGTCAGCACCAGCACCATCAGGCGCACGATGAACACCAGGGTCGTGAACGCCGCAGCGATCAGGTAGCTTTCCACCCAGACATAGGCCTGGCTGATGTAGTAGCGAAAATCCCGCGCTGCGCCATGGCTGGGAGCGCTGGCCTGGTTCGCCGCATTGCGCATCCATTCCAGCAGGCCGGTTTTGACGAAGATCCACTCGTAGGCCTGTTCGACCAGCCAATGTGCGGTGCGCCCCGGCTCCTGTACCAGAGTGCTGCGGGTGAAGTGGCCGGAGAGCTGGGCCAGCTCGTAGTCCAGCATTCCCTGTGCGTGCCGCCATCCCTGTTCCGGCCAGAACAGGTGCATACCCACGCACTCGATGATGATGCACAGAAGGAGCGAGCCACACAGCACGCCGAAGAGGCGAAACGGCAGCGTGATGATGTCGGCGATCAGCCCCTGCTGGCGGTTCTGCTGGCGTTGCGCTGTCGCGGCTGGATCGCTCATGGCAGAGCCGCCTCGTCTTCAGCTGTGGCAATGTGCCGGAAGCCGTCGAGAAGGTCGTCCGGCAAGGGCTCATCCTGAAGGCCGGGAAGTCCCTGGTTTTCCCACCAGTCGCCGGCTTCGACATAGTGCTGACGCATGTAGCCCGCCAGTTGCTGCAGATCCTTCGGCATCACTTCGTCCGGGTCCGGCGCTGGCAACGGCATGCGAACCTTCCACAGGTTGCCGCCCTCCAGCAATGCGAACGCCTGACCTTTGGGGAGAGACACCACATGCGCGGGTTCGATCAACGGCACGCTTGTCGTGGTGATGCGATCCTGGGTGTTGCTGGTGAAGTCCGTCTGGCCACGAATATCCGAGCTATCGGTGGCACCGCTCATCAGCGAAGTCGTGTAAACCTCGACCTTGGGAAGCTGCTTGGTCAATAGCTCTGCCGTGGCCGTTTCGCGTACCCGCAACGTGAAGAGATTATTGAAGTTACCGACGACCTGGCCAGCCTTGGCGCGGTTGCCGATGCGTGCTTCGATATCGCTCAACGTCTGGGTATAGGCCGTGACTTGGAGGCCCGCGCCGCCACCTTTGTTGACCATGGGAATGAACTCATCGCCCATCAATTCATTAAATTCGTCCGCGTGGACGTTGATGGGAATTTTCACCCCGGTAGCCGCGCCGGGAAGGCCGTCATCAATCCCGAATTTGTAGATGTGCCCTGCGACGGATACCAGATCGCTGAACATCGAGTTCCCGACTGCCGCCGCGACCTCCGCATCCGACAGGGCATCCAGGCCCACGTAAACGACCGCCCTCTTGCGGATAATCTGCATCCAGTCGAAGATCGGCCGCGGGTCGCTCAGGTCGGAATAGTTGGGTGCGAGCAGCTGTGCGGTTTTACCGGTGGTGAGCTTTTCAAGCAACGGCAACAACGACGCGACGATCTTGTCGAAATAGGTGCGGTCATAACGCACTGCCGACCGCAAGCCATCAAGCACGGGGTCGTACACGCGCACCTGAGACAGATACTGTTCGAGTGCCACCACGCGCTTCTCCCTGCCCATCATGTGACGGGGAGTGTTCTTGTCGTTGATCCGGCCTTCCAACTGAACGATGATTTCCCAGGCCTTCGGCTCATGGCTTGCGAAGTAGCGTTGGGCATATTCGATGAACAGCGCGTCAATGTTCACGACATGTCGCTGGATCAGCAGGTAGTCCGGCCGCTGCCCCAACTCCACCAGGGCCCTGGCGATGATGTTGACGAATCGCCATGCAAATTCACGGAATGCCGCGCTATTGCCTTCCCCGGAAAGCTGCCCGGCGATGCGGGTCGCCACTTCACTGATGCGGCCGAAGCGTCCCACAGCGTTGTAGCGCGCCGAAATGTCGGGCCATCCGAGATGAAACATATAGAATTCGCCCTCCCGCCCAGCACGTTTGGCCTCGACATACATCCGTTTCAACAGGTCTGCGTCACCCTTCGGATCGAAGACGATGACGACCTCATGCTCACCGGAGGCGTTGCGCCGACGGATGTCTTGCGTGATGAATAATTCGGCCAGGCGAGTTTTGCCGACGCGGGTGGTTCCCAGCACAAGCGAGTGGCCGACGCGTTCGCCGAGCGGCAGGGTGACGTCGATCTCGTGCGGCTCAATGCCGTGCAGGCGTGGCATGCCTCCTACCGGCGGCAACGGTCGAGCGGGATTCAGCGGGCTGTCCCATGCAATCACCCGGGCGAGTTTTGAAAGCGGAAACGGCGCGAACTCAAGGCGCTCTTCAACGCGCCGGGCAAGGCGGTAGATCGGCGTGGGTTCGACGTAGCGCCGGAACTCCGGTCGATAGGTCTGCATCAGCCGATGGGTGTGGCGTTGGTCCCAGCGAAAACCGCGGCCGATAAACAGGCGTTGCCGACTGACCGGCACCTGCCGGCTGGTCATGACATAGTGAGGCAGGCGGCGGATGTTGCCGCGGTATCGCAAGATGGCCATCGCTTCGCGCAAGCGGATGCCGCCGAATACGAGGAATGCCAGAGCGCTGCCGAAGCCCAGCAGCGGGCTTAACGCCAGCGACCAGGGTGCCACCATGCACACCAACGCGGCGCCGGCGCAAACCGCAACGGTGTATAGCTCCACCGCTGGCCGCAGCAGCACTTCCACCGCATGAGGCTGGGCCATGATGGCGCACTCACTGCTCGATGCCGGTGGCGGTGATCAGGACCGGGTAATGCCGCAGTCCCAACCGCTGAGCGAGGTCGTCACCCAATACCGGAGACAAAGTGAGCTCGGGAACCAGCTTGCGCAGCCCAGCCAGTGTCTCCGCCGATTCGACATTGACCACGAGACCAATGGCGCTGATGTCGTGCAGCGCGGCTTTGCGCTCAATCAGCCAGGCGCGTGAGCGTTCGTCATCACCGATGAGGAAAACGGGTGCCAGGCCCGGTGCCTGGATCACCCTGCGAGGTTCATCGCCGGGCGACAGCCGCGCCGAGCGCACAGGCAGCATATCGGCTTCGCTGAAGGTCTTGCCTGCGGACGGCGGCACAGAGATCCGCGGCGGACTCGGTTGACCCCGGCGTGGCGGCAGGTCCAGCGCCTGATAGTAAGGCAAGGCAGACCTGCCTCCATGGTCCTCGACCACCACGAGAGGCGGTTGGTCTGCCAAGGCTGGCAGACCACCGGCACATAACAGGGCGCAAAGAATCGGCCTCGCGGCAACGGCAGTGAAGGCAGGCTTCATGGGGTATTCCTCCTAGTGGAAGCGTCAGCACGGGAAGGACCGACCACGCGCGCCAGGTGCTGGCTGACGCTGCGCCGGTAGCGCGCGGCGGGGGCGCCGCCAGCCGGGCGGTGATAGCGGCCGATCGCGAGCAACCAGTCTTCGCCCGGCGTATGTTGTTCACGCAGGATTTCGGCCGCGATCGCGAGGTTGCGATATGGATCGAGCAGGTCGCAGGGGTGGCTGTAGCGATGCTTCTGGTAACCCAGGTTGATCTGAGCCAGTCCCGCGTCGATACGGGTTGGCGGCACTTCGCGCAACGCTTTGTTCAGCCCGTTGCACGCCTCGACGTGGCTGCCGAAACGGCGGGCGGTTCCCGCGACGTTCAGGGTCCAGGGCCATGGGACCAGTCGGCCACCACGCCGCAAGCCGCTCTCCTGCAACGCAACGGCATAGAGCACCGGGGACGGAATATCCGCACGCTGCGCCGCGACCTGGTAGGCAGGAGGCGGTATCTCCTGTGCCCTCGCGAGCGCGGTTCCGGCGATCGAGGCGGCCAGAACTGCAAGGAGGCGTGCATAGCAGTTCATTGCCTTTGCCATTCGCCGCCGATCTGCCGCACGACGGCTGGCAGATCCCCTTGCAGGCCCAGCGACAACCAGCGGCCTGCATCATGGTTGAGGGTGATAGAGCCGCTACGAACACGGGCGGGGTCAATCCGGGCACGCTTGGCCCAATCGCGGATGCGGGTATCATCCTGGCGGCTACCGACCATGTAGAGGTCGAATTCGGCCCCGGAGGTCTGCAATTGCTGGACAAGCTGGCCGCATGGGCCACAACCGTCCTTGATGAATACGGCCAACCGGTTCGCATCGCCCGGCACGCCGGCAGCGCTGGAAATCTGGTTGGCCCCCGGCAGATTGACGCGCTGCATGCCCGGATGCAGGCGTTGCCAAGCAGCGTCATAAGCACGCTGGTAAGCCAGTGTTTTCTCGACACGCCGCGCTTCGACCTGAACCTGCAGTTCGGCGTAGCGCCGGCGCTCTTCATCTGAACGGGCTTCGATGCCGAGCGCGGTAAGCGGATCGAGATTGGGGGAAAAAATGCCCAACGGACCACGCATCACCTCCCGGTAACGTGTCCATTCCTCCAGGCGCAGCCCCCAGTCGCGAGCGTTCTGCTCCTCGCTGTTGCTCGCGGTTGTCGCCTGTTCCTGACCAGGTACAACAGGTGACGTAGACGTGCGGGTGTTCTGTGCTGATACGGGGGAGATGACGCCAACGGCAAGGTTGGTAGCCAGGGCAAGCGAAATGATCATGCGGTGCATCTGGCCCTCCTATGGCGCTACCACGCGAAGAACCTGACCGTTGTTCTGGAACACGGCGGTGCGGTCTTCGATGCTTTCCAGCCGCCAGCCGGCCTCGGATTCACCGGGCCGCAAAACGCTGGTCGGTGGCGAGGAAGCTCCCCCTGCGGGCTGAATCGACAAAAAGCGTTCACCCCCCCGCATTTCCAGACCAACGACCTTGAATGGAGGCACCGCCGCCTTGGGCCTGGAGGCATGGTTCTTCCGCGTACGGGTTGGGGCGGGAGCAACCTGAGCAGCTTTCGCCAGGCGGGCTTCCAGTTGCTCGATGCGAATATGCAACGGGGTAAGGCTCTCGGCCGTCAGCCGTTCGCTGAGGGCCTGCTCGATCCGGGAAACCCGTTGCTCGATGGCCTGACGCTCGGTCTCGAATTGCGTGGTCGTCAACATGTCGGGCTGCTGACGCGGCGCTTCGAGCTGCTGACCCAGTTCTGCCAGTCGGGCCTCCAAGGCTGCGACTTGCGTGCTCTGTGCGCTGCCGCCTGCCTCGGTGGCAAGATTGGACAACGCCACGTGGTTCACCACCGTTCCCGTGCTGATCAGCAAGACCCAGATGATGGTGGCCACGCGTAGCAGCGGTACGCGCGAGCGACGGGGAGAACCGGGGATGGTGGTCATGGCCGCACCTCCATTGTAAGCGGACGTCTTTCGACACGACCGGCAGCCTTCAAGGTTGACTGCGGGGCCGATTGGGTCTGACTTGATGACGGCTGCTGATCGCGGTTGAAGCAAATCCGGCGAGCGCCATCATCGACTTTCAAATCCCACGCAGGACCTGCCAACGTCAGCAGGGCTTCGCGCAGCAGCATCGGCCCCAGCCGATAGTGGGATGCAGGCAGCGGCAATGAGTTGAGCGCGGTGAAGTCACCCACAGAGCAAAGTTGGTAGCCGGAGCGCAGCAGGACGTGACGCAGTGCATCGCCTACTGTCGCGCTGCGCGTGTCGGGTACGGCAACATCGACCACCTGCAGCAACAGGTCTTGCTGTGCCGATGTCGGTGCCAGTTCGACCAGTGTGTAACGGCCATAGCGAACGACGGGTACGAACTCCGGCTTCGGTTTTGCCGGTGCGATCGCCGGCTTCGCAATCGGGGGGGCCTTCGGCGGAGGTGTCGTCGTGGCGCAGCCAGCCATCAGCGCGGCTGCGATCAGCAGGCCGCAGCCCGCCAGATGGCGATGAAAGTGGCTGAATGGTTGCATGTGTCGGTTCTCTGAAGCGTTGAACCGTCACAATCGCCGTTCATGGCGGGGGCATCAGCAAACAAAGGGAACTGCTGTTCAACCGGTTTCTGCTGCCGATGTGTCGATCAGAAAATGATCAGGTCGTCGCGACGCGCGAGAAACATGCCCTCCCGCTTTTTATCTACTATGTTTTGCACAGGCTTTTTGGATAAGACTGCATGTACCAGAGATACATTCATGTCAGAAAAAAACGGCCCCGAAGGGCCGTTGAGTTGCATTGACATCAGGCGGCGACAAGTTGCCTCGCCATCGCCACTTCTACCGAATCGCCATCCGTGTTGAGTGCGTCCAACCCGGACTCCGGCACGTCTCCCGACGTGCTCTGCGAGACGAGGATCTTCTTGGCCATCAGCGACAGGCACGTCATCTGCGACGTGGCTGCATAGCCGAGATAGATGACCTTCACGGCCAGCTTCTGACCGATCCGCCATGACCGGCGCGAGGCCTGCTGAAGCGTGTAAACGTTCCAGCCCGACTGCATGAACACAATCGTTGGGAACTCCAGGAGATCCAGACCCGTCTTGACCAGTTCGGGATTTGTCAGCAGCACATCGATGCCACGGTCGAGCTGCTCGGCGATCCAGTCTTCGCGTCGTGAGGTGTCCACGCTTGCGCGCAGCACCGCGACCTTCAGACCTTCCTGCTCCAGCAGAACCTTCAGCCTCGACGTGGTGTCCCGCGTCCCGGTGTAGACGGTATAGGCCAGGACCTTGCGGCCCTCGGCTTTCTCTGCCTTGCAGATGTCGATCAGTTCACGCTCTTTCGGCGTGATTTCCAGCTCGTTGAACTGCGACGGTGTGAACGCCAGCAATTCCCGCGTGCGGGGATGCGTGACCGTCTCGGGACGGAAGCACGTGTCTGGCCAGGCCAGAAGCACGTTGAGGACCACGCCAAGAAGCGTCGTGTCCCGCTTGCGCAGGGCTTCCTTGAGAGCTGCCGTGAGGCGACCGGCCAGGTCACGATAAGCGATGGCCTGATCGGCCTCCATCGCGACCTCACGAAACTCCTCCTCATAGGGAGGAAGCACGTTGCCGCCGATGTCCCTGAGTTTCAGGAACACGGTGAACGGCAGCACGCATCGCAGGATGCCCTTCGGACCGAAGCCAGGCGCTTTGACGGTGCGCACCGTGATCTTGGTGCCCCTGGCCGTCTTGTGCGCCGTGCCGGTGCTTTCGGAATAGATGTCCTTCAAAACGCCGTGTTCGCGCATGAAGGCCATCGCAGCCGACGTCATGCTGCCAGTCCTGGAGGGCCGGTAGCCGTCTTCGATCATCCGCCCGGTCAGCGTCCGGAACAGCAGCGCGAACAAATCGTCCGCGTAGCCACCCATCAGCGTACCGGTCAGCAGCAGGGTCCTGCGAGCCTTGGCGGCAAGCACGCCCATCGCCTGTCCCTGTGCGGAACCCGACCCTTTGTACTCATGGCCTTCGTCACACACGAGGAGATCGAAAAAGCCCTGCGGAAGATAGCGTTTGATGAACTCACTGGCTTGATAGCCACCTTCACCAAAACCAAATTCCATGGAGGCCATTGCACGTTCCATGCGTTGGGCCTGCCGATCGGAAAAGACAAGATCACCGTTTTCGTCCATCAGGTTGATGAACTCGAACAGGTTGTCGCCCAGGAGAGAAACCAGGAACGACTCGCCGAACTTCTTCATCAGCCGCTGGGCCGTGGCCTCCCCGATGGTGGGAATACGCTTGAGCGCCTTGATCACTGCCGAGGACTGGTCGGTAGATGAAAGGGACCGCGGCCGCATCAACGTCCACAGCGCGGATGCGCAATGGCTGCACTTGCGCCGCGATTCCTCGGCCTCGAGTTCGATCGTGTTGATCGGCTCGCCATCGAGATCGGTGATGACGTGACCGCAATGCGGGCATGCGCCGACGAAGCCGCCAGGCGTGCGGCGACGGGTGAACACGGGCTTCCAGTGGAAGCCCATGCGCATCCTGACCCTGCCAAGAACAAAGAACTCCTGGCCGGTAGCCGGTACGCCGAGTTGCTCGCGCAACTTCAGCAACTTGACCAGCGTGTCAGGGCCGTTGAGCACCCACACCTTCGCGCCGGGGATGGTTTCGAGGATTTCCCGCCGCCATTTGTAGACAAGGTGCGGCGGCGACAGGACGAGCGTGCGGCGGTAGCCTTCGGCATGGAGCACGGCCGCGACGGCAATTGCCATCAGCGTCTTGCCCGTTCCCATCTCCGCGTTGATGATTGCGGCGCGTTCGCCGCGATCGACCAGCAACTCGCTGACAGCGTGGATGACTTCGGCCTGAGCCGGGAACGGCAGCCGCTTGAGTCGCGACAGAACCCGTTGCCGGTGTGGGCGCGCTTCTCCGGTGTAGACCGGAGGATTGGCGCGGTTGAGGCTTTCCAGCAACTCGTCACCGAATTCGGAAACGAAATCGTTGAGGTTGATGGTCAGAGGCGAGGATTCTGCTTCAGGTAAGTCGCCCTGCACGGCTGAATCGGGGATGGTTTCAAGATCGAGGGACATGGTGATGCTCCAAAGAAAACGGGGCATGCACCTCCCCCTGTGGGGCGATGGACATGCCCCTGGGTGGGAAGATGAGAAGCGGTGACAGCCGCCGGATGAAGATCAGTATTCGCCAGGCAACAGCAGCGTGGTGACGCTGCGATCCCATTCGGTGATGATCCAGAGTTTCTGGTCAGGCTCGACCTGGTAGGACGAAAACAGGCGGTCCTCGCCGGTGCGTAAGGCAGTGTCATTGGACTGCCAGTCGCTGTCGTCGAGATCGCCCCAGTCGGCACCGAGATGGCGCGCGAGATAAGGACCTGGATTGAGCCGGCCCTCGCGGACCAGTTCATCGACGCCGCAGGTCATGACCAGGTGCCCGGTCAGGAATCGCGGTTGCGGGACAACGCTAACGAAAAGTGCTTCATGTGCCATGGTGGTGACTCCATAAGAAATGAAGGGCCATGGCACCCGATCGGGGTGAATGGCCCCGTTGGGTGGATGATGCAGGCGACAGAGGTTATTGGGCTGCCGCGGTGGATGAACGACGCATTGGCGCGTCAGGATTCGGACGGCAGCATGACATGCGTCGCGCTGCGGTCTGCTTCGGTGAAGATGCGAATGGTGAGTTCACGGGTGACGATGTAAAGCGAACCGAGAGGCTCGCCGGACGTCAGGGCGGCATTGTTTTTCTGCCACGTGTCATCGGTCACATCGCCCCAGTCGCCACGGATGTGGCGCTGGAAGTACGGCATCGGATCGAGCCGGCCTTCCCGCATGAGACGGTCTACGCCTTCGCTGAAAATCAATGCGCCGATCGGAAACAGCAAACGGCGGCGATCACTGGATCTTTCGTTGGATGTCATCGTTGTTCTCCTGATTGTTGAGCAGGGTCATGACGCCCTGGCGGGGCAGCATGACCCCGTTGGGCGAGAAAACTGACGATGTTGGTCGTCAGAGGGGCCCGTTTTCCTCGGGCAGTTGGATCACGGTCAGGCTGTGGTCCGCGTTGGTAGTCACCACCAGGGAAAGCCGCGGCGTCACCTGATAGCGCGAAGTCACTGCGCCTTCGGAGCGAAGAGCGGCATCGTTCGCGCGTCGTTCTGTGTCGTCGAGATCGCCCCAATCACCACGCAGGTGGCGATGCAGGAAACGATGGGGATCAACCAGTCCAGTGCTGTCCAGCCATTGCACCCTGGCGCTGAGCGTCAGGGCACCGCTGGAAAACAGAGGAATGGAAGCCAGCGCGGTGCGCTGGCGTGGGAACAGTTTGAAGGACATGGTTTGCTCCTGTTGCGTTGATGAAAAGGCGAAGCCAGTGCCTGAACCAGGCGTTGGTGTTCGGGGTGGGATGAGGAATCAGCGGATGGTCAGCACCTCTCCCCGGGTGGGGGAGCCGGGTGTCATGTCCCATGCGCGGATGACCGGCACGAACTTGTCAGTGAGGATGCGTGTTTCGGCGATCGAGCCGTCGTCACGTTCGTTGTATTCGACCGCGGCGGACTTCTCTTTGTGGGTATCGCCTTTGACGACCATCACCTTGCCGGACCTGGATCGCACGACACCTGAAATCGCACCGGCGGCGAGCGCCAGGGCAAGATGCCAGTGAGACAAGGCACGCGCCGGTGGCCGTAGCGATTGCTGCGAAGCGCCGAGATGCGTGTCGAGAGATGGCCATAGCCCTTGCAGGCGATGAACCTCGGCAGCGAACTGCTCGGGCTCCATGGTGACCCGGTAGAACTGCTCCGGCTCGGCCTGTGCGGCCGGGACGGAATACGGAAGGAATGGCCACTCGACCGGCAGTTCTTCCGCTTCGATATCACCAGCACCGATCTGCAGCAGCCGGTTGCGGATGGCTTTGGCATCGCTCGCCAGATCGCGCTGGCGTGAACGGGTGCCGAAGATCACCACCTGCCTGAACTGCTGCTCGACCGCACGATAGATGCGCAGTCCGGTGAAATGGCGTGTCAGCCAGCCCACCATTTCGGCATCCAGCGTGTAGCTCGGAATGATGAAAACGAGCACGCCACCGTACTGCAAAAGCGGCAGGACGCGCTGATAGAACAGCTTCTCCAGCCTGGCGCGGCCCTGTCCCTGGTAGCCAATGTTGCCATCGGCATCCCTGGACAGATCCCCATAGGGGGGATTGAGCCACATCAGTCCGAAGCTCTGTCGGCTGATCAGCGTATCCATCAGGTCGCTGTGCAGGCAATGGTCGACAAGCCCTCGGGCATGTCTGGCGCGCTCTTCGTCGAACTCGACGGCATAAGCTGACACCAGATCACGGCCAAGCGCATGCGCAGCTTCGGCGATGGCAACGCCTTCGCCCGCGCAAGGGTCGATGATGGCGACTTGATCAGCGGCCGGTGCCAGCGCGTTGAGCGCCCGCTCCAGCGTGGGTTCGTCTGTTGGGTAGTACCCGTTTTTCGCAAAATTGCGGGCAAGCCTGGGGAACATGAGAGCCATGTGAATCTCCTGATTCTGGTTGTGAAAATGAGGGGCATGCAGCTTGTGCATGCCCTTGCGAGGCTTCAGGCGACGCGCCGTAAAGGCATGCCGGAAGCCAGTTCATGCGCCGTGGCGCTGAGGGTGCCGTTACGGATCAGATCGCCGAGTGCCCTGGTGAGTACAGGGACATCCAGTGCCAGGCGATGCCCTTCCAGTGGCCCGTAAGCCATGGGAAGACGTGCCAACATAGATTGCTCCGTCAGGAGTTCCAGCACGATGTCGCGCCAGTGATCGAGCAGTGGCAATGGGCAGGTTTCCTGTACCAGTGTCCACAAGCGGTCGAGCCGAGGATCAGTGTTCCTTGGCAGCAGCGTTAGCGCGCTGGCGCTGGCCTTGTCGGGCTTGACGCAGCGCTGGTCGAAGAGCCACAGATTGATCATTGAGCCGAACAGGGTACGGCGGAAAAGGCGCGTGGAGCGTTTCTCCAGCCTGTCGACATTTCCGATGAAGACCGGGATGGAGCCGCCAGCATCGGTGATAAGGTGGAACTGATCCAGACCATCGTCGTCACGCCCCAGCGTGAGCCGGGCCAGAAACTGCTGAATGGCCGTATCTCGTGCCCATACGGACAGGAAGATCAGGTTGCCGCCTTCGTCGCCGATGTAGCCGTCGGCCATCAGGTCGGGGCATTCGTCAATGCGGAGAAGCGGTTGCGAAGATGTTGTATCGGGCATGGTCGTGTCCTTTGGAAGGTCCAGGGACAGCACCAGCCCGTGAGGCTGGTACAGCCCCTGGGGGTGAGGAATGCTCCGTCAGGAGCAATGGGTGAAAGCCGCGGGCATAGCCCGAAATGGGCGTAGTCCGCGAAGATCAGCTTTTGAGTTGCCGCAGACCTTCGGCCAGCAGCCACAGCGCGCGATTGAGACGGACGTTCTGATCGATGCCTTGCACAGGGCGCGTGCGTTGATGACGGCCAGTGGCAGTCCGACCGGACAAACCTCCTTTGACGAGGTTTTCCTGTACCCGGTTGAACACCGACCACAGATCCGGGCGATTGTCGTCGAACCGGCGTGTCGCCAGAACCTGGCTTTCAGTTATCGGCAGCACCTTGCTTTCGCTGTCATATTTGAGCGTCAGGGCCGACCTTGCGAAGACTTCCGCCTCGCCATCATCGAGCGTGATCGCTCGCATGGCTTCGCGGGAGTCCTGCACCTGGTCGAAGCCGCTCAGGACCTCGTAGGCGCCTTCGATTACATGGTCTGTGACATTGCCCTTGTGGGGCACACGAACGTCACCGACGATATCGCCGCACACCAGACCGTTCTGGCACACGAAACGGAACATGCCGGCCAGCATTTGATAGCTGCTGGTGCCATCATGCGAATTGAGGAGGATTATCTCACTCGCCTCTTTGCCGTTGATCTGGCTTGCATGACGTAGGCGGAGCATGTGTTTCGTGAACTCGCGACGCTCTTCATGACGCACGCGGGTCTGGCACACCATGAAGGGCTCGAACCCTTCATTGCGTAGTTTCGCCAGAACAGCGGCGGTCGGTATATAGCTATACCGTTCGGAGCGGCTTCCATGCGGTGTATCCGCGAAGATGGAGGGAGCGACTGCGCGAATCTGGTCATCCGACAGCGGATGATCTGCACGCAGTATCGGGGAACGTGATGCGAAACGAGATGCGAGTTGCATGTCTATCTCCTTGAGGATTGGGCAAGCGACATCGACGGCCGGCACAACGCCAGACGCGCACGCATGCGTGGAAAACCTGCAGTGCAGGGTCAGTGCGAGGACTGGTGATGAAAAATTTCAGGCGACTGAAACGGCAGATGCCGAACGCGCTATGCGCCTGTGATCGTGGTACGCCCGTACAGGCGGCCCACAGGGCTGTGAATGCCCCATCAGGGGAAAAGGAACGTGGGCTTTTCAGAGCCCCAGTTCGGTGAATGAACCGTCTGACTGATGCTTGGTGAAGCGGTTGCCGACATTCCTCTCGGCGTCGGACTGGACCTCTCTGAACAGGCTCTCTGGCACGATGATCTGAAAATGCCGCAAGACCTTGCGGTAGTAGTCCAGGTCATGACCGAAAGGATCGGTCTCGTGCATATTGCTGTACAGGAAGCGGTCATCCTCGACCTGCATGGCGTCGTCGATCAGCTCGGCAGGCTTTTCGATGGTCAGGAAGAAATATTGCATCGGCCGGTCCCAGCCGAGCACGACGGTGATAGGAAATCCCTTGTGGGACGTGTCGAAGCAGTGCCGACTCATGATGAAGCTCCTCGTTTGAAATCATCGGAAGCTTGCCCATCGGGGAAGCGCCCCGATGGGTGATGGATCAATGTCGATCAGGCGCTGGCGAGGTGCCAGTCCTGGGAGAGCGGTTCAAACCGATAGCCCATCGCATCGAGCCGGTCGCGCTGCTGACGCAGGACGCGGCGGTCGACGGTTGCGTCGAGTTTCACGATTTCGCTCAATGGCCAGAGCATGCCGAAAAGTGCAGCATCGTCATCCTCGGCCGAGGCGTTGGAGGGTGATGCGGCCGCTGGTTCGCTGCCGAATGGCGTGGTGTCGACCAGTGGATCACGCGTGCTGCGGGCCTTCGTCCTGGCTGGAGGCCTTGCGGCCGCCGCAGGTGCCTGCGCTTCCTCATCAATGGGATCGATCTCCTGTGGACTCAGCCGTTGGGCTTCGTCCTTGCTCAGGCGATCGATGTTCGAGAGGGTCATCCCGCCCAGATGGGCGCGGATTTCGATGACCATCCGCCCACTGGTGTTGTAGGTGGAGGGTCGGATTTCGGCGATGACAAAATCACCGTCGTATTTGCCTTCGTCATACTGGTCCAGCTCGGCATTCTTGATGACGAACTCACCAATGCTGGTCGAAAGGCGGCCGACATTGAAGTCGCCATTCCTGCCGTGGATGGTCTTGATGGCCAACTGGCCCGGGAGGGTAATCATGGAGTGCTCCTGGTGATGATGAAAAGAACAAGGCCCCTGTGAGGGGGCCTTGTGGGTCAGAACGACTCGGCCAGTGCCGGTGCTTGCGCATCGGCGGCTTCGTCGGCAGGTTCGGCGATCGGCTCGGATACTTCCGGAGCCGGCTCTTCCTGCGGAGCAGGAGCAGGAGCAGCGGATTGCTCCGCAGCATTCTGTTCGGACTCGGCCGGCTTGGGTTCGGCCTTGTACTTCAGGACGCCATCGACCTTGATCCAGCTGACGAACAGCAGGCGGGCCTTCAGGCTGACACCCTGTTCGCCGGCGCGCTTCCCCTTGGAATAGGTGAAGGTGTCGGTCCACAGGTCGCCCAGGCGGAACCCGATCATCACTTTCTTCTCTGCCTCGACGGCATCGATGCAGCGACGGATCAGGTGCTGGGCATCGGTGCCCGAAACGCGCGTATCGAAACGCACGTACGAGACATCGTTGCTCGGACCATTGAGCGCCGCGATATCGCAGGCCAGGAACGGCTCACCTTTCTTCGGCTTCACTTCGCGGATGCGATTGAGATAGCCGAGGCCGGTGATGTGCAGATCGAAAAAGGACTTTTCGGTAGAAGTGGTCATGGTGAATCTCCAGACTTGAGGACAAGAATGCGGAGACACACCGACCCGTACGGGAGGTGTGTAACCCCCGCGCGGGTTGATGGATCGTGAGATCCGGCAACAACTAGGTTGGCATCACCGCCGATTGCTCGACGGTCGTTCGCGCTGGGATGCCGAGTGCGAACTGGTGTGATCACGCGGACGGAACCGCGCCGTAGCCTTGAAGATCAATGGCTACCTGGGCATGTTGCTGACCGGGGTCAGCGCAACATGGCGGTAGCGTGGCATCCACTGCGCCGGCCGGCTATCCGGAATCGGTACTGGTTCGCAGCCCTATTGTTCGGTCATCGCACTTGAGCGGGTCTCGCGTGCGGAACTCCGCACGAAAAAAAGCCCCCATCAGGGGGCTTTGCTGGATCAGTGTGGTGTTACGAACCGCAGCCGGCCGGGCAACAACCCAGCTCGATTCCGTGTGTGCAGTAGCCGTTATCGGCATTCCAGTCGTGGGTTTCCTGCCTCTCGGCAGGTGTTGCGTAATCCCATTCCTGCGCGATCTGCAGAGCTTGTGCCCGTTGGTTTTCGGGCAGTCGATCAACGTGTCGTTCAATCTCCGAGCTGAAGCGTTCGATGTAATAGTCGTGAGACAGCCCGCAGCCGTTGCTGGCTTGTACGGCGACCTTCTCGCAGACAGCCCGCCAGGCGGTTTCATCAAACGAGATGCCGTTATCGCTGATAGGCTGTGAGGAAGTGCCGCTGGTGATTGCTGGCATGATGAATATCTCCAGAAAGAAACCGGAGTCCTCCCACGCAGGGACAGGACCCCGGCGGGTGAATGAAACGTCGCTGTCGCGTACAGAGCGATCGGTTCGTCGTTCAGTCGTCGCCCTGGGTGGGTGAAACGACTTGCAGGAACAATTGTGTCGGCGTGGCGGATAGTTCGAGATCGTCCTCGCTGCTCAGGATGCGTGCGAACACGCTGTCCCGCAGTTCGAAATGCTCTGCGAAATCATCGCCACCCAACTCGGTTCGGGCGAGTTCCCACCAGTCATCGAACGGGTCGATGTCAGGGTTGCAGCCGATGGCGTAGGCCAGAAGCTTCTGACGCCCCTCTGGCGTTCGCTCACCTCGCTCGGCAAGGAAGTAGACGCCGTGGTCCTTTACCAGGACGACGCGGCATTTGTTCGCCTCGGCCTCGGCGAGCACGGGGCGCAGGTCGGCACCTTTGAAACGTAGTGACATGGACAGAATCTCCTGTGTGGAATAGAGAAGGCTCCCCAACCTTCTGAATGGGGAGCCGCTACGGTACATGACCGGTTGATGGAAGGACTGGCGTCTTGAGGTCAGCCGTAGAACTGTTGAGCCTCAAGCCGGGGAACGAGCCTCGCGTCGTGGCCGAGCGATATAGGAAGCACCGCGTCACGGACCTCATCGGTCGTGAAACACGTCGCCTGGTCGAGCGGGACCCAACCGAACTCGTTGGACCAGAAGCCAGCACTGTCGCTGACGGCCGACTCGTTGGGCGAATACACCACCCAGGAGTCGCTGGCCGTGAAAGTCACGCAAGCACCGCTTGGCGTCGCCGGGCGGGCTTGGCGTCGATCACGCTCACGTCGATCAGGCGCCAGCGCCCGTCGTCGATGAAACGCTCCAGCACTTCGCCGAGCATGTCGAAATACACCTCGTCGTGCCGATCGACCAATTCGCCGTCGCGATGCAGCTCCACCACATAGGTGTCGCCCGCGCGGTCATAGAGGATCGTTACCCGGCCCTCGAACTTTCCGGTCGAAACCGCGAAGCTGATTGCCGGAGGTGTCTCGATGATTTTGGACGGTTTGGGATCGACCCAGGTGAAGTCACGGGCGCCAGCATCTACCAGCATGTGGGTGATACGCCGGAATCCGTCGGGCGCCGGCATTTCTTCCAACTGCTGGATAAGCTGGCCCAGTTCGATGCACTGTGGCTCGGGGATGGGCAGCTTGGCCGGTGCGGAACCAAGGACGTGCGTCTTGACCGTATAGGGAATGCCGTCAGACGTCATCTCGGTGCGTTCTTCCGGGGTGTCCGCGCGCAGGCCGTCGAACCGGCGCCGTGCGTAGGGTTGAACATGCACCTTGGCCCCTTCGTTCGGTACAGAGGACACCAGTTTGGGATCGAGCACCGCGAACTCGGTGGGCTTGACCTTGACGACAATGGCGTCATCGGTGGTCGCGACCACTTTGCCGTCGAAGGCATCGGGATCAATGGCGAAGCCGAATGCCGACACCTGCGGCTGATCATCGAATACGCGGTATTTGAAACCTCGCGCGTTGCGAGGCACGTGACCTGAGACAAGCGAAGGCATCAGGGACTTGATATGGGAACGGTTCATGGGAAGCTCCTTGAGAAAAACAAGGGATTCCCGCCACAAGGGAGGGTTTCCCTTGTGGGTTGAGGTGATTGACGCGGTATGCGCCGATAGAACAGGCCAACCAGTGCAACGAGGCACCGCAGTCTTGAAGGTCTCGACCGCCTGGGCATGTAGCCAGCAACGCCAGCAAACATGCCGTCAGCTTGATCCCTGGTGGCATGAATTGTTAGCGCCTTTCGGAGCCAACACTTCACCGTATTGGTGGGGCTATCGGACTTCAGCGATCCACGCGCTGCAGGTGCTTGCGGCGAACCCGCAGCCAGGGAAACATCGCGGTTGCGACAAATCCCCCGATACCACCGAAGATCAGAAATCGGGCCTGGCTATCCCAGGGCTGTGGCAATACCAGGCTCAACACCAGACTACCGAGACACATTGCACCTGCAGACGCGATCCATCTCCATCGCACCTTCAGCAGGCTCGCCGCCAGGATTTCAAAGAGATTGAGTTCGGTGAACGTTTCTTCGCAGTTGCTTCTTTCAATACGGCTGCGCAACTGGTCCAGGTCAACATCCTGACCGACCTCCCGGCGAGGCATCCACTCCTGCAATGTCTCGGCAACCATGCGGGGCGAAGGTAGATATTGTGGCCAGGCTCTGGCGGGAGCGACGCCATAGGCCGTCAAAAGCGCTTGGGTGAGTTGCGGCAGCAATAACCGCCGGGCCCAGCGACCGTCCAGAACACACCAGAGTTCCTCTCTTCCCGAGATCGTCAGACGGTAGAGTGCCAGCCGTTCGGCGGCCGGGTAATTCACGGCGGTCACCATCGCTGGCATTTCCGTTGCACCGCCAGAACGCAGGAAGTGGACGCGGTTCTTGCCTTCGTGGGCGAACCACAATCCCAGCGGAGCGATTTGAAAAACAACGGCCTGGTCGCGGTCTCCCGGCAGGGAACGTTCATCCTGCAGCAGGTAGTCGGCAAGTGCGGTGACAGAACGGGTTGAAGTCGCCGGCTGACGCCATCTCCAGGACTCGCCCAGCAAACGATCGAGAGGGACACGAGCGCGCTGGCTATGGAGCGAATGCGTCAGGTCCAGAAATGGCACTATGGCTCTTGTAAAGGTGGAAACGCAGATGGCGGAACCGCCCCAATTGAACAACTCAGGCGGCACAAGGATTGTCGCGGCCGGCGATTTAAGCGCCGCGTCCAACGCGTCTTTCGTCGCCACAATGTTTCTGACGGCGTTCAACAGCGCCCTGTTGGCAGAAGTAATGGCCGGTGCGATTCTAGTCTCCGATGGCATCGTCACAAAGTTTCCCTGAAAGGTAGGAACTCGATAGACGCCAACTATAAGAAAAAAAGAGCCTCACTTGGAGGCTCAAAATTCGAGGGCCGTGGCGGCTGTTTCGCTGTTGGGGAAATACTCGACGAACTCGCGTGAGACCGGGCCTTCTTCATTGGTCGTGCCGATGTAATAACCAGCAGCGCTTTTCAGCACTCGGAGTGGAAGGCGTTTGCCCACCCAGTGAAATGCCAAACGGCCAATGGCGTCGGCCTGTGTTCTGGGGGCTTGGGGATCGGAAACAAACGACCCGGTTCTCCTAGGAAATGAGGCGGAAACGGCCTCATCCCGACAGGACGTGGCACGTGTCCCGCGGGGGTTGACGAAGAAATGGCATCGACGCCGGTTGTGGCGTACGTCCGCTGGATCGATGCGAAGCGGACTGGTTCGGTCGACGCGTGGAAACCGCGGCGCAGTCTTCAAGACCGTGACTGCCGGCATGGTGCTGAAACATCAGCAACGCATGAAGATGAGCATGGCGATCAGGTAGTGCGTCGTCTTGCTTCAATCGGAATACAGCTCAGGCCCTATTCCAAAAAAAAGCTCCCGAAGGAGCGTTTGTGAAAAGTGGATCAACTGAAAACCACCTGCAGCTTGCCTTCACCATCGAAGACCAGTTGCACCGTTGCGCCAGCCAGCTTGGATTGGGGTGTATAGCGCAGCGAGTCTGGCAGCAAGGCGCTGATGACGTGAACGGGGTCCTGCGAGCAGCCGATAGCGATAAAGGTGCTGATGGCCCGCGCGTCTTCGTCCTCGCTGGCTTCGTCGTAGCGGTCATCGAACATGTAATCCGAGACAAGCCGGGTGACATGATATGCATCGGTGGTGAGATAAAGCGTATCGGCCCTGCGCACGGCAACGACCGGATACTCACCAGACTCGCCTTGCAAACCGACGCATAGACCTTCGACCAGGAACAGCGAGAGTGCCCCGTCCGCCAGGACGGCGTGATTGTCTTTATGCAGTGTAGCGGCATGTTGGATCACCACCTGCCCTGAGTCGATCGTACGGAGCATGGACATCAGCCAGTGTCCCTCATCCAGCCGCGCTTCCTCCAGCAGAAAGCCTTTGCGAGCGGCAAGGTAGACCTCGGCAGCGGTTTCACTGTCATCCTCGCCCTCAATGCGCCAGACGCCGACCTCGTTCAGAGCCTCACTGGCCGATATACCGGTGCGAAGATAGCGTTCCCAGAAGCGGTAATACCCTGGGGGCACACCATGCCAGTCACGGAACCAGGCAAGCGGAAGGAAGCGGATATCGTTGAGCAGGTCTGCATTGGATGACGAAAGGCACCTTTCGGCGTAGTGTTCGACGAACTCGCTGGCCGGCAACTGCTCCTTGGTTTCGATCAGTGCCTGGCGGTAGGCCTGATCGATCGCGGCCTGGATACGTACTCGTCAGCCTCATTGAGCAGAGGCTGCCGATCGGAAAGCCGGGCGATCATGTCGTCGCGCAGCACCACCACCTGATAGCCTGCAGCTCTGGGTGGGAGTCCGATGGGAAGCCCTTGCAGGAAGCACTGCCACTGGACGCATGACGCCTCCAGGCTGAGCAGAATCCGGCCGACAGGCGTTTCCCGCCATCGCAAGGCAGGATTGGCTAATGGTCGTGCCAGTTCCAGGCTATTGAGGAATACAGGCACCGGAAAGGCTTCGCACAGCCTCTTGAGTTACTGTTCCACCCAGGCTAGCAGAACAACGCCGGCAGTTGGAGATTGCGCGCATCGAGACGGATCTCCGTGCCAATACGTGGTTTTTCGGCATAGACCTCAATGCCGTCGCCATCGGATGATGGTTGTGGTGCTGGCGTGGAACGCCTGCGCGCCCGAATGCACCGACAGGTGCCTGGAAAAATACCAGGTAGAAAGCACGCCCAAACCGAAGGCGTTCTCGCGTGCCTGCAGTTCCGGGTCCCAGCCAGATTCGGCGACATGAATCAGGGATTGGAGATCGGCGATGCCTGAACCGTCGTCGCTGACGGCGATCGAGGCGTCGTCTACGGTGATGTGGATCTGTTTCGCGCCGGCTCGCCGTACATTCTGAAGCAACTCGCCGAGCATGGATTGAGGATTGAAGGCATGTCGAAGATTGGAAATCAGACGGTGCTGGTTCGTTTTGAGACGAATTGTGCCCATGGGGGCCTCCTGATAGTCATGCGCCGCAATGGGCGCGAAGGATGAAAGCGCGAGCGAAGACATGCCGCGGCTGGCTGGTAGGCGCCGGGCATGAATTGGAAGAGCGTGATCGCGCGGGGACGAGATGCATCGACGCCGGCTGTGGCGTGCGTCCGCGAGAATGATGCGAAGCGGACTGGATCGGTCTACGTGGTTGTTCCACGGCGCAGCTTGACGACCTGGCTGCTGGCATGGCGCTGATCGGGATCAGCAACGCATGGCGGCACTATGGCGAGACGTAGCCTCGACGTCAGCTGAGAATAGGCGTTCGCAAGCGTCCGGTTACCGGGGCTGCAATGCCTGCTGCAGACGCTGCCCGAGCCATGCAACGCAGGGGACAGCCATCGAATTGCCGATCGCTTTGTAGCGTGGCGCGTCGGCTGCTGGCTTGCCGCGATATGGCACCCGCGTGTAGTTGTCAGGCATCCCCTGAAGACGCTCGCATTCCAAAGGCATCAGGCGCCGCACGCGCCAGCACGCCCACTGCGCCCAGCCACTCTCGTCCGGCGTGATCAACTCGCCATGGAAATAGGCCTCTAACGAGGGCAGCAGGACGTGGGCCTTGTCGCTACCACCGCCGCTTGCACGCAGTGCGTCAGCGACCACGCCGCCCAGCTCGGCCATTGCGCCGCCGCCCCGTCCGCGAACGGCAACAGAGCGTGCGACCAGATCTGGTCCGAGGAGCGTGTCAGGGTTTTCCTGCCGCTTGCCGTAGTGGCTGATCAGCGTGCCGGAGATTTCGTAGTTGAAGGTGGCTAGCAGCGTTTTGAAGGCGATTGCCGGCATCACGCCTGCATTTGGATGGCTTCCTGCATTGCCACCCGCGCGAAGCGTTGGAGCGAGGTTTTCCAGAGCGTCGGCGCCGTAATCCTTGGCGGTGAATCCTAGGATCGGTGCATCCTGCTCGCAGTGGTTTCTCTGTATGGTGTCCCGGGCAGGAACATATGCGATTGCAGGAAATCCCTGGCCAGGCTTGCCGCCACCAATCGACAGCGTGCCGGCGATTTGCCCGTCACCGCCTTCAAGGCGAACCTCGTTGCGGCTGTTCTGGAAGAAGGCGACAGGCATTCCCGGCAAAGGAGCTTTATGTGTGACGATTGGCACGCCGCGACCGGTCCCGTCCTCGCTGCTACCTTTGCCGCCGTTAGCGGTGTTCAGGGCGTGCGTCCGCTGCCCGGTGACCGACTGGGCAGCGAAGGTTTCAACCTCGAAATCGCACTTGTGTCCCCGTGCGGTCAGGCAGGCCGCTGTATCTATCGGCCCTTGCCGGTTTCCGCCGCCGAAGCAGACGGTGATGGATACCCGTTGGTAGGCTCCGGCCAGAGATCCGGAAAAGTCGCCTGAGCGATGAGAGCTGCTTCCAGGAGAGCCGGCAGTGATTTGCCACGCTTGCTCGCCCTCCGCAGTATCCCCGTGCAGGCGATCGGGCTCAAAAAGTACCTCTGCGGGATCGAATCCATCACGACCACTTGCCACAAGAAACACGCGCTTGCGCCGTTGGGCGACACCGAAATATTGCGCGTCGAGTACGCGCCACGCGACGCGGCGGCGGGGTCCAGACACACAACCTGCGTGCGTCCATTTGGCCCCTGGTGGTTGCAGTTCGCGGCTTTCTCCGGCCAGTGCGCCCAAAAGGCATCCGAAGGCGTTGGATTTGTCGGAGAGGACGCCGGGCACGTTTTCCCAGACGATGACAGAGGGTGGCTGGTGCAGCTGCTGGCGGGTTTCGTCGATGGCATTTGCTAGCTCCGTGTATTTCAGGGTGAGTGCGCCGCGCGGGTCCGCGAGGCCCTTCCTCGCACCGGCAACGCTGAAAGCCTGGCAAGGCGTGCCGCCGACAAGAATGTCGGGTGCGGTTGCGGTTCCGGCGAGTACCTGGTCCGCGATACCCGTCATGTCGCCCAGATTCGGAACACCGGGGTAGTGATGGGCAAGCACAGCGTTCGGGAACGGCTCGATTTCCGAGAACCAGGCCGGATGCCAGCCGAGCGGCTGCCAGGCCAGGCTGACGGCCTCGATGCCGCTGCAGACGCTGCCGTACTGAAGGTTGGGATGGTTCATGTCGCATCTCCTGTTCTGGTTGGGGCGCTGGCGCCCATGACCGCGCGACCCGAGGTTCGGCGGGGGCAAGGTGAGGAAGGAGAGGAACAGGGGCGCTGGAGGCTGAGCGCCTCCAGCGAAAGACAAGGAAACCACCTGTGGGCTGCCGCAGGGACCGGGCCGTCGTCATAGCCTGTCGCTGAGTCAGCGATCGCACCCGACCCGTTTCGTGGCTGGGGCCGGTATCGTTCGGCGCACATCCGCGCACAAAAGGAACCCGTTGTTTCACCGGCGGGCACCGGAATCGAACACCGTCGTCCCCGAAGGGTCTCCTGGCGCCTCGCATGCAAGGTGCCAGGAGACCCTTCGGATCGGACGCAGAAATCGCTGATCAACAGGCTGCGTTTACGCAACCGAGCAGGAAAACACCTTCATCCCTCCCGGCGACACGAACCGCTGGAGGGGAACATGTCTTTGCAGAAGGCGGAGACATGCTCGGGATACCCCGCCGTTGGCGGGGCAATGCCTGACAACCGCTGGAAATCGCGGTATGGGCAGGACGTGTCTGACGTCAGGAAGTCTTGCGGGGCGCGCGCCGTTTGCGGGCGGCCGGACGCTTGCCACCGGACGATTCGATCGCCACGGTGCCCTTGCAGTCCGGGTAACGGCTACATGACCAGAAAACGCCGGTCTTGCCCGTGCGCTGCCGGGTCGCGGCGCCGCACACAGGACAGGCCGGTCCCTCGGGAACCTTGATGGACAAGCTGGTACTTCCGTACTGCCGGACCAACTGCGTGATCCAGATGGATTGTTTTTCGATGAACGTGTCCAGCGTCAGCTGGCCAGCTTCAATCATGTCCAGGGCCTGCTCCCACACGGCGGTCGTGCCGGGGTCGGCAATGGCGGACGGCACAGCGTCAATGAGCGTGAACGCGGCATCCGAAGCGCGAATGGAACGGCCTTTCTTGACCAGATAGCTCCGGCCGAGAAGGCCGTTGATGATACTGGCGCGCGTGGCTTCGGTGCCAATGCCCGTCGTCTCCTTCAGTTTCTGCTTCAACCGCGGGTCGGTCACCAGTTTGGCGACGCCTTTCATGGCCTTGACCAGTTCGCCCTGGGTATAGGGCTTGGGCGGCATCGTTTTCAGCGCCTTCAACTCGACCTGCGCGACACCGCAGCGGGTGCCGTTGCTCAGAGGTGGCAGGATCTGGCTCCGCTGCGCGGGTTCGTCGTCCTTGCCGTCTTGTGTCTCCGGTTCGCTGTTGATCAGCGCGAGCCGCCAGCCCGGAACGATCACCTGTTTGCCGTTCGCCTGCAGCGATTGGCCGTTCGCCGAAAATCGTGCGACCGTCCGGTCGAACTCGTGGTGGGGCATGAACTGCGCAATGAAGTGCGCGCGGATCAGTCCATACACCGCCCGTTCCTTCTCCGACATGGCCGAAAGATTGCTGGGTTCCAGCGTCGGGATGATGCCGTGGTGCGCCGTCACTTTCGCGTCGTTCCAGGCGCGTGAACGCTGATTTCTGTCGAGCCGGTCGATCAACGGGCGCAGGCCGGGATCGGTGGCAGCAATGGCGTCGAGCACGGCCGGCACTTCGGCAAACATGCTTTCCGGCAGATAGCCGGAGTCGCTGCGTGGATAGGTCGTCGCCTTGTGCGTCTCGTACAAGGCCTGGGCAATGTCCAGCGTTTCCTGGACGTCGAGGCCGAACTGCCTGGAGCACGTTTCCTGCAGCGTGCCGAGATCGAACGGCAATGGCGGTGCTTCGCGCACGCGCTCGGTTTCCACCGATTGCACCAGCGCCTCGCGGCCATCGCGTATCTGATCTGCCGCATGCAATGCCACGGATTGTTGCAGGCATCTTCCAGCCTCATCGCTGGCATCTTCGGGTGGCACCCAACTGGCGAAGAATGAATGACCCGAATGGGACAACTGCACTTCGACAGCCCAGAATGGCACGGAAACAAAACGCGCAATCGCGCGATCGCGGTCAACGACCAGCTTCAGCGTCGGGGTCTGCACCCGGCCGACCGACAGCACGCCCTGATAGCCGGCCTGCCGGCCGAGCACGGTGAACAAGCGGCTGAGGTTCATGCCGATCAGCCAGTCCGCACGCGAACGGGCGAGCGCCGAGTAGTACATCGGCAATGTCTCGCTCGATGGCTTCAGGGCATCCAGCGCCTTACGGATGGACGCATCGTTGAGTGCCGACAACCAGAGCCGCTGAATGGAGCCACGGTAGCCGCACAGGTCAATGATCTCGCGGGCGATCATCTCGCCCTCACGGTCCGCGTCGGTTGCAATCACCAATTCGGTGGCTTGTCCGATCAGCTGTTTGACCGCTTTGAATTGCGTGGCAGTCGAGGACTTGACCTCGTTGCGCCAGTGCTCTGGAAGAATCGGAAGCTGTTCGATGGACCAGCGCTTGTACTGCTCCCCGTAAGCTTCCGGTGGCGCCGCTTCGACCAGATGGCCGATGCACCAGGTCACGACGATACCGGGTCCGTTGTAGCAGCCGTTACCACGCTGCCTGGCACCCAGCACTCGGGCGATATCCTTGCCTTGCGAAGGCTTCTCGCACAGATACAGTCGCATGCAGCCTCCCCGAAAAATGGCATGGTGATCGTCGAATGAGCATCAGCATGTCGGGGGTAGAAGCGGCAGGCAGCAAACAAGGGGAACTGGATGCTGACCGGCTTTTTGCGCTCCGGGAGCATCGTTGCGGCAATGAGTAACGATCGTGGGAAAGGGGTGATGTACTGAGGCTTCGCCATCGGTGGGCGCGCGGAACTCAGTGGAAGCCAGTGGACTTCGCCGTCAGAAATCGGCCCGAACGTGGCTGCTGCAGGCACAGGCAATATCCACCGCAGGAAGCGCGTACTGGCGCATTGAGGGCGTGTGTTGGTTGCTACAGCCGCCCCCGCAAGCCCTGGAGGCTGTGCGAAGACAAAAAGAAGGTGGACGGCTGCGGCGTTAGCAGCGGTCCACCAGTTACATCAGGAAGTGGGCGCGTCAGGCGCCTTCGGTGGTCTCCGATGACGCGGGCTTCGCCCCCAGCACGACCGATTCGACCCGATAGGGAAGGATGCCGATCCGCCGAGCCTCGATCTTGAAGGTGACACGCTCGTTTTCTTCCGCATCCTCCCACTCGTCGCGAACGGCGCGGCCTTCGACCAGAACGCGCATGCCCTTCTGGTACAGGTCCTTCCAGTGCTCGGCATCGCGGTGCCAGATCTCCACGGGGGCCCAGAAGCCACCGCGATCTTCGAACCCATCCTTGGTAGGAACCGGGTTATCGAAATAGACATTCAGGCGAAGAAGCCTGCGCGGCTCTTCGTTCCCGTTCGGAAACTCCCGATAGTCCGGCGCAGAACCGATATTGCCCTCGCCGTAGTAATGCGTGCTCATAGTGAAACTCCTTGCTGGTGGGAAATACCTGAACCGATGGGCATCAGTGCAGGTGTTGCAGGTCGATGAACGACCGGTTCAATTCGCAGCCGATGAAATGCCGTGGCAGGCGTAGTGCTGCCACGGCGATCGTGCCGCTGCCCATGAATGGATCGAAAACGGTGTCGCTGATGCGGGAGCCGGAGAGAATGCAGGGCGTCACAAGCGTGTCGGGGGACACCGCGAAATGCCCCCCGCGGAATGGTTTGCTCGCGATGGTCCAGGCATCCCGCCTGTTGCGGCTGCTGCGTGCGCCGATCTTGTGAAGGCTGCTGCTGGAAGCACGCTCGCCGGGCGGTGCGCTGACCGGGCGCGTGTTGCCGGGGCCGCGTGAATCCCCGACGTGGGTGCGGTCGAGCCAGTGCGCTGCATCAGCGGCGGGGCCTTTCATGAGGATGGCCCGCCAGTCGATGGACCAGTACCGGTCCTGCCAGCGGCCCTGCGCTGGTGAACGGCCTGCGCGGACGCCAACTTGCTGGCGCATTCCACACTCTGCCGGGCAATGGTGTGGCACAGGCTGATCTGCATGTTGATCACGATGCGCTGCTGTTCCAGTGCAAGGAGGTCGTCAATCAGGCCGGCCGGCGTGGCGGGGCTCGCAACCAGCTCCTCCCACAGCGCCACACCCATGCTGGAACGATCGAGGTTGCGCCAGCGAAGGAAAGTTGTTCCTGCGCCAGTGTTCTGTTGGGCCAGTTGAACGGGCAGCAGGTTGAAGGGGTAGCTGCGGGCCTGCGCCAGCACCCTGCGTTGGGTGAGGCCAATCAGGTCGTCCCGCAGCGCTGCGCACTGGCTGGCCCAGGTCGCAAGCTCCCCATTACCTTTAAAGGGTTTCAAAAGGCCTTTTAGGTAGGCTGCGTGTTCCAGCTTCTGGAAGTCACTCTGTTCCAGCGCCGCGAAGCGGATCGTGTCGCTCATGATGACGCATCCTCCTCGTCGGATGACGCGGATGCTTCATCCCCGCTCGCTTCATCGGAAGCGGCTGGCGCAGCCTGGTCGGGTTCGTCGGGCGGCACGACAATCGGGGCGGTTGACCGGGTTGTCACTGATGCCAGCGACGAACGCCGAATGAGCGGTGGCGCGAAACGAGAGCGGCGCTCGCCTTCGAGCACGTCCTGCGGCAGCTCGCCGTATTTCTCCACGGCTGCGCGTGCTGCGGCGTTGTTCGCTGCGAAGTCGTCGCGTTTCGTGCCGGAGTAGCGGTACTGCTGCGCCAGGCTGAACAGGCTGCGCAGGGAGTGCGCACCTTCGCCCAACCAGCGTTCGAGAGTGCTGCGATCGATCAGGGCGGTGTGATGCGCCAGGATCAGGCGACGAGCAAGATCGTCATAGTCGGCCAGAAGGTAGACCGCCATGAAGCCCAGCTGGGAGGAGACGAACAGCGGCAGCTTGACGGGCTGCACATTGAGGTTTTCACCGAGGCTGAGCGCCTGCGGAATGTCGGCCAACGCCTGGTCCACCTGCTCGCGCAGGGTTTGAAGCTGCTCCTTGGTGGTGCTGAGCTTGTCCTCGATGCGCAGCATCCACCAGTCCGAATACGGGTCGTCCTGCTCGGCTCCGCGCTTCAGCTTGTTCATGATGGCGACAAAGCCGTTGAGGCCAATGATGCCTGGCTTGCCTTCGGATGGTGTGCGCCCGTGCCAGATGCGCGAGGCATGATGGGTGTGCAGCGTCAGCGACATCGCGCTGCGCAATGACCCAAGGTTCAATTGCAGAGATTCTGTTTCGTTGGCCATGTTGACGACTCCCGGTATTGGAACGAGAGGCCAGCATCGCCATTGGCCGGAAGGCCGTCAGTCATCAAACCGCACCGAGGCAGCGCCTGTTTGTGGGCAGGTGGCGGCACGACCGGGCAGTTCCGGAACCGGGAATCTGTTTGCGGAAGGGAGGTCCCGAAATCTGCCGGGATCGGGAAGGCAGTGTGTTGCGCTATACCCGGGGTATAGGCGTCCATGGAACTGAGTAGAACCTTACATCATGATCGACGGCGGCGATTGACCTGGCATGGGCACGACCGCGCGTCGATAAACGCAGCTCTACGACAAACGAAGCATCGAGCGCAGCCGGGCGATATGGGCCTGCGCCACTTCTGGATCTACGGGTTGCCGTGGTGGCTCGGGCTTTGCGCCATTCGCATCGGGTGGCGTTCTCTGCCCGGCCCAAGCACGGAACTCGCCGCGCATGGCTTTCTGGATAATGCCAAACAGGTAGCCGGCCGGATTGCGCACGGTGCTCGCGAGGCAGCGGGCATCCCATTCGTCCAGCACTGCCTGATGCAGGTCGGGATCGACCGGCTGCAATGCGGCCAATGCGCCCGATTGCTGTTCTGCCTTGAGCGACATGAAGCGCTCGGGAAGACGCAGCATGCCCAATCCGCGCGGTACTGTACGTACTTCTTTTATTTCTTTTTCTTTACGTACTGTACTATCGGTCTTCGGATTCCGAAGTGAGCCGGTTTTCCGCGTTTTTTCGCCCACTTCGGATTCCGAAGAGAGTGTGCCACGATTCCGAAGAGGGTCGTTTTCCCCTTCTTCGGAATCATGATTATCCCCAGCCTGTGGATAAGTCGCTGCTTCCGTCCAACCCTGCGTGGCCAGACGCTGCGATATCACCTGCAGCCGGCTCGGCAGTTCCCTTCCGCTGAGCAGCGGGTCGTCGATCATTTCCCTGAGCGTATGGACGCCGATGCGCTGGATGGATTTGCTGGCATGGGCCAGCGACTGGCTGACCAGTTCCAGATAATCGACATCGAGCTGGATGGCTTCGTAGGGGGTGAGAGGTTCGTCGTGCAGGACATAAAGGTTGCCCTGGATGCGTCCTGTCCTTGGGTCGCGCCGGCGCCTTACCAGGCTGATCCAGCGTGTAAGCCGTAGCAGGGTCAGGGCGCGAGCGACCGTTTCATGTGAGGCTCTGGTGGCGCATGGCATAGAAGCCAGCCAGGGCGCAAGCTGGTCGTAGGTCGGTAGAGCGGTGATGCCATCGTCATTGAGCAACAACCGGAACACCTGCCACGCATTGCGTTCCAGCGGCGTCAGGCGATTGTCCGTGAGCAAGGCGCGTGGCACGGAGTCATGGCGATTGCCGCTGAAAATGAAACCGTCAGTCTGGTGGGCTGGGGCTGTCTGGACAGGTGCTGGTGGCGGTTGCTGAACCTGCATCCGCTGAAGAGCCTGATCGAAGAGGTCGCCCAGCGATATGGGACCGCTTGATCGGCGTGGGCTGTCCATGCTCAAACCAGCCCTTCATCGATCCACCTGCCGATGGCGCTCCAGATGACTGAGATGGGTAGCCCCATACTTTCGGCAAGGTCTGCGGCGATGCCAAGCATCGCCGTTTCGTCGGTCAGTGCCACACCGCGCTCTTTGACGGTTTCCGACCAGCGACTCCACAAATCGCAATCCTGCTCTTCTGTGAGGACAGGGTGGCGCCCCTTGCGCTTGGGGAGCCCGAGAACGCCGCGGCGCACAGCGATTTCCTGATGGGTCAGTCCATAGAAACGACTGATCAGTTCTGTGGTGGCACCCAGGGTCAACAGGCGGTCGATAACATGGATTTCCTTTTGCACATTGTCCCATTGGTGCAGCAGTCGTTGCACGACATCCCGATTGACTGTCACAGAGCACCAGGAGACCAGGGCATTCGCCAACACGCTGACCATGGCGGGATGTTTGAGCGCATCGAGATCCTCATCCTCAAATCCCATGGATTTGGCGCGGCGCAACTGACCATTGCGCAGATCGTGGAGGGCCTGCGCGATCACTGCCTGATTGAGAGGATGGGGATTCGACATGGCGCCACCCCTCATGATCCGGGCATGGCGCCATCACCACCCATGGTGCCTGCCTCGATCTCCAGCAGTCGACGCGTGAGCCGAACCAGTCGGAACAGCTTCACCAGGCCAGTGTTGGTCAGGACATAGGACTGGTGCCGGGATGGTGTGGCCGGCGGTGCCATTCCCAGCAGCAGGACGCCTAAATCACCCGCCAATCGTGAGGTGTCGATACGTGCCGGGGAGGCACTGGCTGACAGGTAAGGCGCGCTCAGGACGTGCAGCAACGTCAGTGTTGCACCGGGGAACGCCATCATGCCGGCAGCGCCCGCATGCTCGATGTGCGTTATGCATGAGAAGCCGATGCCATCATCGGACGGCACGATATGCTCTCCCACGTCGGCTTCCCTGGCAATTTCCAGTGCGAACTGCGCAATATGCGTACGCAAGCGTTCGGGTTCGTCCAAGCTAGGGTCGATATGCCATACGTCCGAGATCGGATAAAGGCCGCCGACCTGCACGGGAATGGCTTGAAGGACGTTGCTTTCGAAGTCGTTGTGCGTTTCTCCAGTGTGGTGGGCAATCAGGCGCTGGATCGATTGGAGGCGATCGGTCGTTGGAGCGGGCGAGACGATGTGCTCCTGAACCAGCACAGACCGTTGGCTTTCATCGCCCGGCTGATCGTCAGATGCGGGAGGCTGAGCCGGGGATGGCTTTGTCCGCGGGCTGGGCTCTGGTACTGTAATTGATGTCTCACGAGGCGGCGGTCCCGAGGGTGTGGGCGGAGAAAGCTGCGTTGGCGCGGCCTGCGACGACATTGCGACGGAAGGCGTAGCCGTCGTTGCCGTGACAGGTTCACTGGTCAGAATTTGCCAGCGTTTTTCGGAGTCGACGATTTCAAGAGCGAGCGTGTCATAAACCACACCGAGCAGGTCGGCCATCTGGCCGATCAGTTCGTCCTGGACGCGCTGGATGTTGAAGTTGCCGGGTGTCCCGTCGAAGACGGCAAGAACGTCCTGGAACAGTGTGGCGAACTCAACATCCACCTGCTTGGCTGCGGCGCGAGCCTCCCAGATTCGGGCGCCAGCCCGACGCAAGCCGGTCAGTTGCTCGACCTGATGGCGGCCCAGCCCTCCGTAGAGAACATTCGGGATCGCCGGCAGCAGGTATTGGATGGCCTCCTGCATGCGGCTGATGTGAGGCTGAGGCACAGGATAGCCATCTGCTTTGAGGCGCCGGGCAAGCTCTGATTGCGACAGCGACTTGCCATCTTCCTGCTCATAGAGCTCGCGCACTTTCTCGACGCCGAGGGCGCGCTCGATGAACGACAGGCTGCCATGCAGTTCGTTCTCTGCGAGATGCCCGGTCAGGGCAACAATTTCGCCGCGCTCAGGCCACGGGCGGAACAGGCAACCGATGCGGAAGAACCGCTCGTCCTTAGTCTCGGCCCACAATTCACGCAATATGGCCAGCCGGGTGTTGCCGCCGTTGCGGATGATGTAGTGGTCTGAACCCGGCCTTCGGGTGATCGGCGGCGGTGCATCCAGGCCGCGTTCCCGGATCGAGGCCTTGATTTCATCGTAGAGCGGGTTGCGGGTAAGTCGCGGATCAAACTCGTACGGACGCAACTCATCAAGGGTTACAACCATCGGGGTGTCTGCGACCGGATCGGTCAATGCACCGGCCACTGGACCTGTGCGGCCGAAGCCGTCGCTCATCAGCTTGGCAGCCATTTCCTGTTCGGAGATATCAGCCATGGCCAGTCTCCTTTCCGACAGGGTGGGCTTCGGCGCTCTGACGCTTCGCGCAGCGCAACATGACGTGGGCGTTGCGCCCAGCGCGGTGATCGCTGGCTGTCGAACTCGTGAATATCGGCGGCAATCCCGGCTTGAGGAATTTGAGATGACCGCCCGCCGTGCGGGAAACGGTCCACCCCTCGCTCAGTGCAAATTCAATGAGAGGCAGGAGCTGCTTGTGGCCTCGTGCAAGCTCATGGGCGTTCGACATAAGAATGCCTCCTCCCGATCTTGCCGGTGACCAGGCAGAAGCGCTCATGCCACTGCGGGCATAACTCGGTAGCCAGGGCACGAACGATGTCCAGTGCGGCAGGGGCAATCCTGCCTGTCGGGCGCCGGTGCTCGATGCGATGGGCAGGCATGCTCTGCGTTGCCGCGCGCGGAAAGGCTTCGATTGCCGGGACTTCGGTATCCAGAACCTGGATGCCTATCTGCTCATGGAATATCCGCCGCAATGTCTGCCGGATCAGACGGGCATTGGATGACACGGCGGGCACCCGATTGATCAGCAACTGCAACGGCGGCGGTTCAATGCCGAGATGCCGGTAAGGGGCGATATCCTGGATGAGCTGCAGGGTGCCGCGCCGCATTTCCCGAGCGGCGAGAATTTCGGGTGTGACCGGCGAAACCGCCGACCTGGATGCCAGCACGGCCATTTCGAGAAGCACGCTGCGGGACCCCTGGGTGTCGATCAAAACCAGGTCGTAGTGCGGCTCGAACACCGGCAAAAGGTTGCGTAGCCGCAACCTGCCATCCGGAGCATGCAACAGCAGGGTGTTCAACTGGTGATGCTGGTCGTTGGACAGAATGATGTCCAGGCGTTCGATGGCGGTACGCGAGGCCAACTGCGAAATGTCGCGCTCGTTGTATGCCAGTAACTCGTAGATGCCGCCAGGTGCGCGGTTAGCCAGGTCGTAGTACGACGAGAGCGTGGGCTGTATGTCGAGGTCGAGAAGCAGCACCCGCAGTCCGGCGTCGGCGATGAAGCCACCGAGGTTTGCGGCGATTGTCGTTTTGCCGACACCGCCTTTGGTAGAGATGACGGAAATCACCTGCATGACGTGCTCCTCTTCGTGAAGGAAATGGGGAGCAGGGTCAGACGCGCTCTTTAAGGCGGTCGGTGATCCATTGGTCGATCTCGGCGGAATCCCAGCCCACGGCGCGAACGCCAAGTCGCATGGCCTTGGGAAACTTGCCCTCTTTCATGAGGCTGTAGATGTGGGCGCGCTTGAAGCCCGTCTTTACCTCAACTTCTGCGCGACGCAGTATGCGCCGCTCCGGTGTCGGAGCGGGGTTCTGTTGAAACATGATGGTCACTCCTTGATGCTCGGTGGATCTTCTTGGGTCTGAGCCGCATTAGAAGCGCGTCACCGTCAGAACACATCAAACAATAGGATCGTGCTGACCACCGCATTCATGGGCTGTAATTAAACTAGTGGTATTTCAGAACTCATCGCTGCCAACTCGATCCCTGGGCGATGACAATATTCGGAAATGTGACAGCTTGATAAAGGGGAGGGACGGCGGATATCACTCTGCTTATTTATTGTGCAGAGGAGAACTGGTGTTTTTTGTGTTGAAGGCGACCCAAAAAGTCCGACAAAATGTGCAGGCACGTATTGACATACGGGCGCTATGCTTCAGTCGTTGAAATGACGCGGCTTATGTCGAGTGTCAATCTTGCTCCTGGCTTCCTGCTCCTGACGGAAGTGACTTTTTGGGTCGGGTAGCGGACAAAAAAAGCATGACGTCATTGGCGGTGCCATGCCTTACGCTGCAGTCCTGAATATCAGCTGATACCGCTTCTGCCAATTTCTTGTGCTCGCTTTATGAAGCGCTCCAGCTCCTTGGAAGCAGGCTTTTCCGGCACCACAATAAACGTCGCTGCATTGGGAACCTCATCCACAACGGGTCTAATGATGACATCAGGGTGGTTATATAGCGCAATTTGCGACTCCAGGCCTATTCCGATGCCGTATCCCGCTGCGACGAGCATTAACATCGGCTCATGTCCTGAAACATACTCGGCAACGGAAGGGGGAGGCGATACGCCATCACTGATGCAGCGTCGAAACGCGTTATAGCCGCCCGCGCATCGTTCTGGGTGGCAAAGGATCAGAGGATAGCGGAGGGCTTCGGCGATGGAAACTCTATCGCAGGAAAGCAACGGATGGTGGGTTGGGATGGCAATCACAGGACGTTCCGCCCAAACCATGTCCTTAAGGCATCCATTTGCGGCTTCACCATCTACCGTAAAGCCGATGTCAATCTGATCATGACGGAGGGCCTGAAGCATTTCGTTGACTGTCATCTCGGTAATCCGCACCTCAGTACGAGGCTCTTCCTCTCTACAGCGGGCCAGCAATTGCGTAAGCCGCGGTTGGGCAAGGCTATCGGCCAAGCCTATTCGCAATCTTCCGCGGTAGCCCTGCGAGGCAGAGTTGACGCGTGTCTGGGCGTTGTCCATGAAAGCAAGCATGCGGCGCGCTTCTTCACGGAAAACTTCGCCGGGCCAGGTCAGTCTTATCCGCCCCTTGGCGCGGTCGAGAAGCCTGACGCCAAGCTGGTTCTCTAGCTCCTTGATGGCACGGGATAGTGGCGAAGGTTCGATGTGGACCCTGGCTGCGGCGCGGGCAAAGCTCTGCTCTTCGGCGACGATCAGGAAATAGTACAGATGTCGTATCCTCATGGTGTGTCTTCCTTTGGTTGTTGGAATGCTTTTCCGGCAGCGGACAGAACACTGCTATTCGAGCTTGAAAACGAACCGAAAAAAACACCATGTTGAGAAGGTCTCCCATCCCTAGATACTTCCACCATCGAGGCCCGCTCGTTGCTCATGCCTGCACATAGGACCAACGATCGGCCTGCCTCCTGAATGATCGTAGTTGCCACGAGGCGAAGGTTCACGTGCATACGCAGCCACCAGTCGACCACTGATCTGGTGTTCACGAACGGCAAGGCTCATGCCGACGCCCTGTCTTGGGCAGGCTCTGCGTTGCGTTCAGAAGCGCGGCTTTGTGGGGCGGGCGGGCACTTGCCTGGCTTGTGCTCTGCCCGGTTGATAGCGGACCGGGCTGGTTGTATGAGCGTAGCTTGTACTAGGCGTTCCTGGCACGATCACCCCGACTGGTGCAGAGGGCTCTGGAGGACACCAGATGTCGAGGGACGTCAGCAGCCTGCGGTAGAAAAAAGTTGACACAACACTTGCCATCGCGAAAGAACAAGTCCATAATCGCGTCCATTCCTGTTGCGGGAAAAAATGAAAACTCTTTTCTAATCAAAGAGTTATGGACTTGGTTCTAGTCGCGTCTCCCGCTCCAGAATTCTTGTCCATGAATCATTCCAGCATTCATCGATGATTTGAAAAAAGCCGAAAACTTCGTTTTCGGCTTTTTTTCGTCCAGCGACATCCTGCTCGCAACCTCGCCCCCCCTACCCGCCCTGCGGGACCAGGCCCTGCCGTACCGGCACTGACCTCGCCGTCGGCGCAAACGCCACGGCCTGGCATCTCCCCCATGAACTTATGCCTCGCTAAGGATATGCCCAAGCGTTAGTTTGCGGCGTGGCGCCCCTGCGCCATGATTCCAGCGTTGAGGGTTGCCTCTTTCCCTATCGAGCCCTGGATCATGACGCATCTCGTATCCCCGCCTGCCGGCGCACTGTCACGCCGCCATCTGCTTAAAGCCGCCGCCATCGCCGGACTGGGCGCGCCGCTTGGCCTGCTCGGCGCACGCGCATTGGCGCAAGGCAGCGCCAAGCGCAGCTTCAAGATTGCCTGGAGCCCGACGGCAGTGTGCCAATCGCCGGTGTCGGTGGCGCTGGAGCGAGGCTTCTTCGACAAATACAACATCGCGGTCGAACGCATCAACTTCAGCGGCTCGACCGACCAATTGCTGGAGGCCATTGCCACAGGCCACGCCGATGGCGGCATCGGCATGGCCCTGCGATGGTTCAAGCCGCTGGAACAAGGCTTCGACGTGAAGCTGGCCGTGGGCACGCACGGTGGCTGCATGCGCCTGCTCACGCCACAAGACTCGCCCATCAAGGCGGTGCAGGATTTGCGCGGCAAGCGCGTGGCCGTGACCGACCAGGCGAGCCCGGTCAAGAACTTCTTTGCGATCCGCGTGGCGCAATTGGGCATAGACCCCGACGAGGTCGAGTGGCGCCAGTTCCCGCAGGACCTGTTCGGCGAGGCGCTGCGCAAAGGCGAGGTGGATGCGGTGGCGGGCGACGACCCGCTGATGTTCATCCTGCGCGAGGACAACAATCTGGTCGAACTGGCCACCAATCTCGAGAACGACTACGCCGACCGCACCTGCTGCGTGCTGGGGCTGAGCGGCAAGCTGGTGCGCAACGACCCGGATGCAGCGGCGGCCATCACCCGCGCCGTCATCGACGCGCAGCGCTGGACGGCGGCCAATCCCGACGAGTCGGCACGCATTTTCGCCCCCCACATCCCCTCGAAAGTGCCGGCAGAACGCGTGGCGGCAATATTGCGCAGCCACACCCACGGCCACGCGAGCACGGGCGCCAAGCTGCGCGAGGAAGTCGCGGGTTACGCGCAGCACCTCAAGCAGATCCGGGTCCTGGGCGCGAACCTGGATGTGAACAAGTATGCAGCGGTGGTGGCGCCCGATGTCCTCGTCTGATCAAGCGTGGCCGGCGGCGGTGCCGGAGGAAAACAGCCCAGGCGCTGCCACGCCCTCCTCGGGCCGCCCGCGCTGGTGGCGCACCGGCCTGCTCGCCGGGCTGGTGTGGGCGGCGGCGGGGGTGCTGACGATACAGTGGCCCAATGTCCAGGTAGGGTTTGTCGAGTGGGGGTATACGCGCGAGTTCGGCCTGGGCATCGCGGCGCTGGGCGTCCTGCTGGCGCTGGCATCCTTGCCGCTGAACGTGGTGCAGGGCCTGACGGGACGCCTGCGCGTGGTGGGCCCATGGCTGCTGGTCCTGGCAGTGTCGGTGCTGGTGTGGGAGCTGCTCACGGCAAAGCTGGCCTGGCTGCCATCGCCCTTCTTCGCGCCGCCGCAGTCCCTGGTGGACGTCTATCTCTCCGATTGGCGCCGCCTGGGAGACAGCGTGGTCAACTCCCTGTGGTTGCTGGCCAATGGCTTTGCCATCGGTGCTGTCTCGGGGTTCCTCACGGGCGTGGCCATCGGCTGGTCGCGCGGGCTGGGCTACTGGGTGCACCCCGTGCTTCGCTTTCTTGGGCCGGTGCCCTCCACCGCGCTCCTGCCCATGGCGTTCTTTTTCTTTCCCAGCAGCTGGGCGGCGGCGGTCTTCCTCATTGCACTGGCCACCTGGTTCCCCGTTACCGTGCTGACGTGGTCCGGCGTCGCCAGCGTCAACAAGGCCTATTACGACGTGGCGCGCACGCTGGGCGCCAAGGCTTCGTTCCTGATCCTGCGCGTCGCGGTGCCGGCGGCCTTGCCCCACGTCTTCGTCGGCCTGTTCATGGGCCTGGGCGCCTCGTTCTCGGTGCTGGTGGCGGCCGAGATGATGGGCGTCAAGTCGGGCCTGGGCTATTACCTGTCGTGGGCCCAAGGCTGGGCCGCGTACGCCAACATGTATGCCGCATTGTTCGTGATGGCCCTGCTCTTCTCGGGCATCATCACCGCGCTGTTCCGGGTGCGTGACCGCACGCTGGCCTGGCAGAAAGGGGTCGTCAAATGGTAGACACGGCGACCGTCACCGGCGCGCACGTGTCGGTGCGCGGGGTCTCGCATCACTTCGACCTCGAGGGCGAGCGCCTGGACGTGCTCGATGCGATCGATCTGGAGATCCAACCCGGCGAGTTCGTCGCCCTGCTGGGGCCCAGCGGCTGCGGCAAGTCGACCTTGCTGCGCCTGGTCGCGGGCTTGGACAGGCCTGCTGGCGGCGAGCTGCTTGCCGACGGCCAGGAGATCACCGAGCCCGACCCGTCGCGGGTGGTCGTGTTCCAGGATCCCACCCTGTTCCCCTGGCGCACCGTGCACGACAACGTGGCACTGGGCCTGCAGGCACGCGGCCTGCTCAGGACACAGGGCCATCGTATTGCCCAGGCCTTGGCACTGGTGGGACTGCAGCGATTCGGCTCGGCCTATCCGCATCAGTTGTCGGGCGGCATGGCGCAACGCGTGGCGTTGGCGCGGGCCCTGGTCAACGACCCGTCGGTGCTCATCCTGGACGAGCCGCTGGGCAAGCTCGATTCGCTCACGCGGCTGACCATGCAGTCCGAGCTGGTGTCCCTATGGCAGCAGGTGGGCTATACCGCATTGCTGGTGACCCACGACGTGGAAGAGGCGCTGTTCATGGCCAACCGCATCATCGTGCTGAGCGACCGGCCTGCGCGCATCAAGGAAGTGATCACCAACCCCCTGCCCTATCCCCGCAAGCGCGGCGACCCTCTCCTGGCTGAGTTGCGCCGGCGCGCCTTGGCGCAGCTGGGGCTGGATGATTCCTGGTAGGACGGGCAGGCATGCTGCACGAACTGGGCATCGCGGCCGCACTCGGGCTGCGATGGCTGCATTGGATCGCGGTGGCGGCAGCGTTATACGGTGTGTTGCGCACCGCCGCTGCAATCTGGCAGGGCCGCGCCTGGGCCGGCAGCGACGCCAAGACACGCTTGCGCCCACGCACGCAGGCATCGCTGCGATGGCTGGCGGGCGGCGCGTGGCTGGCGCTGGGTTGCGCCGTGGCGTGGCCAGTGGTCTACGCGGCGTCGGTATCGGACCCGCAGCCGCCGGGCGTGTGGGCCAGCATGGCCCTGGCCGCACAGGGGTGGTTTCCCTCGTGGTCGGAACTGGGGCAATGGCATCCTGCATGGGTATCGTCCTGGCGGCCCGATGCAGGCGTGCCGCCAGGATCGCGCGCCCTGGCCCGCGGCGAGCAGGCGGCAGCCTGGCTGGGAGCGGCCTACCTGGCCGGTGCCGGGGTGGTGTTCGCGCGGCAGGCATCCTGGCGGCTGGCGGCCGCCATGGTCGTCGTCGCATGCCTGCTGCTCGCCCCCGGCACGCCCCGCCCCGAACTGGTGCTGGCTCCCGCGACGCCCCACACCTTTCGACAGCCGCCGACGGACTTCGATGCCGGGCGCATCCTGGCGGGCGCGCGCCATTACCAGCAACTGTGCGCGTCGTGCCATGGCGCCAAAGGCCGGGGCGACGGCCCCCTGGCCGCAAGGCAGCCGCGCTGGCCCAGCGTATTGGGACCTGCCTTGTTCGAGCATCGGCATGCGGGAGACCTGCACTGGAGCGTGCGGCAAGGCTTGGGCAACGGGACCGAAGGCAAGGCTGGCGCGTCTCACGCCTATGGCGCAGCGCTCTCCAGCCAGGAGGCATGGAATGTGCTGGACTACCTGCGCGCCGGTGCCGCCGGCGCCGAGCTGGCCGACCATCCCGGTTGGCGGCAGGCCCTGCCCGCGCCGGACATGGCGCTACGTTGCGCGCGGCTGCCGCAAGTGCAGCGTCTAAGGGACCTGCGTGGCCAGCGGGTACGCATCCATGCAGCCCATGCCGGTACGCCGCCTGTCATGCCGGATCCCAGGCTGATCGACGTGGTGCTGCGGCCGGGCGACCCACTGCGCGGTCCGCCCGGATCGGATGTCGGCTGGGCCGATTGCGGCGTGCCCGATGCCGTGTCGGCCGCCGCCTGGCAGGCCTATGCCTGGGTGGCTGGCCGCGAGGCGGCGCAACTGGACGGCGCGCAGTTCCTGGTCGATCGCGGCGGCTGGCTGCGGGCCTACCAGGCCCCAGGCGACACATTGGCCTGGAGCGCCCCCGACACCATGTGCGAGCCTGGAGAGATCGCCCCTGATCAGCGCACGGGGGAAGGCCTGTCCGATACCTTGCAGCGCATCGACGCACAACCCGTCAGGCCCCCGCTGTTTCGTGCCAGGTCCTAGCAGGCCTGGCTGTCCTTGCGGCCCGGCGGGCCGCAACCACCCGGAGATCGCACCATGAGCAACCTACGTGAGTACCTGAAGCAGAAACGCGACGCCTTGCTGGTCCGCAATGCGCGCGACCCGGCCACGGTGGCACCGCTGACACTCAAGGCAACCGCCACCGCCGAAGGACGCAGTGGCGTGCGCCGCATCCGTATCCGCCATCACCAGGTCATCAGCGACAGCCCGGCGGATTTCGCGGGCTATGACCTGGGGCCGGCGTCTCCTGAACTGCTCATCGGTTCCCTGTCCAGTTGCCTGACGCATGTGTTCCTGATTCAAGCGTCCGAACTGCAGATTCCGCTGGATGGCCTGGCCGTGGAGGTACAGGCCACGCAGGACGTGCGCGGCGGCAGGCCTGGCTATGAAAACGTGCCCTTCTATCCGCAGGACATCCGTTATGTCGCGCACATCGAATCGACCGCCAGCCAGGAAGCGCTCGAGGCCCTGCATGTGGCGGTGGAGAAGTGGTGCCCGATCCTGAACCTGCTGCGCAATCCGCAGGGCCTGTCGGGCGAAGTGGTACGCGTGGGCCAAGCCCCCTCCGTGCCTGCTGCGGCGGCAGGCTGAAGCACGACGCCAACGTGCATTCGTGCGCACCCAGGAACGCACGCACACGGCGTGACTTCCTGATGTCGGGATGCGTGAGCAACCACAGCTCGTCAAGCAGTTCCGCCACGACAGCACCGACACGCAGCAGGCCGGGCATGCTGTCCCCTGCATGGCGGGCGACACCCGGCGCGACACGGTCGACACGTTGATCCCGAGTTTCGCGGCCGTGGCGGCGCGGCTGCGTGCGTCCGGGGGCAACGGCGTTTGCCGCGATGAGGAATGACCGTTCATGCTGTGTCGGGAACCTGCCTGGGCAAGGGACGGCCGGGGCGCCGGTCGGCGCGCAAGCCAGGATGCATCGCGCCATTACAGCACGGCGCCGCGCGCGAAGTAGGCTATAGTCGAGGCCTCCAACAGGCCCAGACTTCGCGTATCGAAGCCTGGGCCTTCTGTTTTACCTGCCTCCCGTGGGCCCAACCGACACGCGTGCCATGGACATCGCATTACTCCTGTTGTTGATCATCGCGGCTTCGCAACTGCTGCGCGTGCAATACCAGCGCGCGCGCATCGCCTTGCTGGGACGCCACCTGGCCAGGCTGCAGCTGGAAAAGCACATGGAAACGCTGACGCAGGGCTATGCGCGCGCCATCCACGACGCCACCGAGTCACGCCAGCTTCAGGTGCTGGAAACCCTGCACCAGACCGAGCGCGTGGCGGCGTCGCAGGTGCAGACGCTGGCCAGCAGCCTGCGCGAGGAAACGCCGCAATCGCTGAAGATGGGCGCCCTGTCGTTCTGCGTGCCCTACGCCGAACGCTTCCTGCCCGATGGCATGCTGCGGGACTTCCAGGCCCTGGTGCAGATCCACGCCGACGGCCTGCGCCACGTCGTGGACAACGTGGAGAACTGGGATCCCAAGACCCGCGCCTACCACCTGTCCGCCGAGCTGTACCTGCTGCAACACAGCTGCCACTGGTTCTGCAAGTCGCGCGGCATCGCCGACGCCCGCCTGCTGCTGCGGCATCAGGTCAATCACGCGAAAGTGCTGGAGTCGGTTTCGCACGTGACGCGCACGCCCTATCTTCGCTGGCTGCAAGGCGACAGCCGGTAAGCCGGGGGTCCGCCATGCCCAGGCTCCCCAACGAGACGCTGCTCGCCCTCGCCCACCCGCTGGTCGCGCTGCTCATCGCTTTCGCCTTCCATGGCGCCTGGCACTTCCTGGGGCGGGCCAGGCAGATGCGCTCCTTCGCCTGGGCCTTCACCTGCTACGCCGTGGGGCTGACCAGCCAGATCCTGCTCTGGCCGGCAAGCCGGGCATCCAATGTCCTGCTGACCGGCGCGCTCTATGGCGCGGCAGCCTATCTCTTCGCCCGCGGCATCGCCGAGCAGGAAAACCGCGACCTCCCCTGGCGGCCTGCGCTGGTGCTGCTGGCGATCATGCTGGGCTTGCGGACCTGGGCGGGCGCGGAGCCAGGAGACTTCCTGCTGCGCACGGGTTCGCTCTACGGCGCGGTGACTGTGCTGTTCCTGATGGCGCTGTGGCAGATCCGCCACTTGGCGCGCGGCACGGCGCTGGAGCGGCTGTTGTTCTGGTTCCTGGGCCTGGGCACGCTGGCGCAGTTGCCGCGCGTCCTGCTCACCGGCCAGGCGCGCGACGCCGCATATGGCTACGACGGCACCCTCTATTGGGTCGGGACACAGATCAGCTTCTATCTTTTCAGTGTCGGCGCAGCGCTGTTGTTCCTGCTCCTGACGGCCAAACGCACCATCGCCGAGTATCGCCATGCCTCCGAGCGCGACGCGCTGACCGGCATGGCCAACCGTGCCGGCCTGCAGCGCGGCCTGCACAGGCTCGCGCTTTCGGGCGAACGGTACGGGCTGGCCATCGTGGACGCGGACCACTTCAAGTCCATCAACGATCGCCACGGTCATCCGGCCGGCGATGCCGTGCTCACGGAAATGGCCGGCGTGATCCAGGCGCAACTGCGCGGCAGCGACTTCGCCGCCCGCGTCGGCGGCGAGGAGTTCATCCTGGTCATGCCCGGCGCAACCCATGACGCCGCCCAGGCCGCCGCGCAACGCCTGCGCGACAGCCTGGCGGCCCATGCCTTTTCACATATTGCGCCGGGCTTGCGCTGCACGGTAAGCATCGGCGTGGGCAGTTTCCCCGCCGCGCACCCGTTCACCCAGGCATACGCCTGCGTCGACCAACGCCTGATCCGGGCCAAGCATGGCGGGCGCAACCGGGTGGTATCGGATGACCGCGCAGACATCGGCGCCGCGCCCGACGCGGCCGGCCTTCCGGGCGATGGATCAGGCGGCGGCCGCGAGCCTGCGCCACAGCCAGACCGTTAGCATCACATTCACCCCGGCCAGCATGCAGAGCACCCAGAACGTCGGCGAGGCGCCCAGGTACTGCAGGCACAGGCCGCCCACCAGCGGCGTCGCCGCCTGCCCGATCAGCGAAGGCCGCGCCAGGCGCCCCATCACCGCGGCATAGTGCCGCGCGTCGCACAGGGCCAGCGGCAAGGTGCCGCGCACGATGGCGCGCATGCCGTTACCTGCGCCGTACATGAGCAGGGCGATGGCCGCGTAGGCCGGCGCCACGGTCAACAGCACCAGTCCCAGCAGGGTCAACACCACCGAAGCCAAGGCCGGCCAGATCGGATGCATGGTCTTCATCGCCATGAACACGATGCGCGCGCCCACCTGCGCCGGCCCCAGCAACGCCGCCAGGCCGATGGCCTCGCCCAGCGTGGCGCCACGCGCCTGCAACAGCGAGATGAGCTGCACCATCATGGCGGTCATGAGCACGGCCGCGACGGTGAATGACGCCGACATCAGCCAATAGACCCCACGGTCCAGGCCGTGGCCACCCTGCCCTGCCGTCGTCGTGGCGGCAGTCGCCGCGCGATGCGCCGGCAAGGCGCGGCGGTACATGGGTACGACCGACACCAGCAGCAGTGCGGCGTACAGCACGCAAGCCGTGCGCCAGCCGAACTGCGACACCATCGCGGCCATGACGGGCCAGACCAGTGTCGTGCACAGGCCGGAGATCAGCGTGATGTGGGAAATGGCCCGGCGCGCGCGCACGCCATACAGGCTGCCCAGCGCGGCGAACAGTGCGTCGTAGAGCCCGCAGGCCATGCCCGCGCCGATGATGACCCACGCCAGCACGTACACGGCCAGATGCTGGCTGGCGGCCAGCACCAGCAGCCCTGCCGCGACGATGATGCCGCTGGCGCCCAGCAGCCCACGTCCGCCCCAGCGGGCCAGTGCACGGCCCAGCCACGGCGACAGCAGGCCCGACACCAGGATGCCCAGCGACAGGGCGCCCAGCACCCACTGGCGCGGCCAGCCGGTGTCCTGCCCGATGGGGTCGGCCAGCACGGACAGGAGGAAGAAGGAACCGCCCCACACCAGGATCTGCGCGCCGCCCAGCAACAGGATGTCCAGCAGGGTCGGGCTTTCCTTCACAGGGATGGCGGTCATGGGGAAACAGCAGGCAATAGTGGGCACGCAGCGCGTGGAACAGGCATGATAGGCTCGCCCATTGATCGGGAATAGCGGTTTTTTCCGATACATCCGAATCGGAAATTCCGATTTTTTCCTTCGAGATGCCGCACCATGACCTTCAAGCAACTGGAAGCCCTGTACTGGGTGGCTCAGCTGGGCGGCTTCCGCCAGGCCGCCGCCAGGCTGTACACCACCCAATCCGCGGTGTCCGAACGCATCCAGGAACTGGAGGCGCAATTGGGCGTGGCGCTGTTCGACCGCAGCCAGCGCGCGGCCCGGCTGACCGACAAGGGCCAGGAATTGCTGCTTGCCGCCAAGCGCATGCTGGCCCTGCGGCAAGACACGCTGGCCCGCATCGGCGATCCAGCCATGATGACGCGCACCTTGCGCCTGGGCGTGACCGAGCTGACGGCGATGACCTGGCTGCCCGGCTTCATCGAGGCCATCCACCGCGACTATCCCCGCGTGACGGTCGAGCCGGCAGTGGACATGAGCCGCCAGCTGTACCGGCAACTATTGGACGACGAACTGGATCTCGTCATCGTGCCCAAGGCCTATCCCTCCCACCCCGCGCTGGTCTCGGTGCAGGTGGGCGAGGTGCGCAACGCCTTCATGTGCAAACCGGGGCTGGTGGACGCAGGCGCAGCGCTGCCGCTGCGCGACCTGAGCGATCACCGCATGCTGGTGGACACCTCGGGACCGGGCATTCTCTATGACGAATGGTTCAAGGCGGCGGGTTTCACGCCCAAGGACACGCTGGCGAGCAACAGCGTGGTGGCCCTGCTGGGCCTGACCCTGTCGGGCATGGGCGTGAGCTACTTCCCCGTGGAAACTGTGCGCCCCTTCATCGAACAGGGCCTGCTGCAATGCCTGCCCGTGAAGCCCGAACTGCCACGGGTGCCCTATGTGGCCATGCAGAAGGCGTCGCGCAAGAGCGAACTGACCGATGCGATCATCCAGCTCGCCCAGGCGTCCTACGACATCGGCGCCTTCTTCCGGATGCGCTTTGCCGCCCGGCCGACGCAACGCGGTGCCTAGCCCGTCACCCCTCGAACGGCACGTGCACCCATCCCTGCATCAGCACCCGCGCGCTGCGGCTCATGATGGCCTTGGTCACCGTCCATTCGCCGTTCTCCTGTTGCGCCCGCGCGCCCACGCGCAAGGTGCCGGAAGGATGGCCGAAGCAGACGGTCTCGCGTTCGCCGCCGCCCGCCGCCAGGTTCACCAGCGTGCCCGGCACCGCGGCGGCGGTGGCGATGGCGACAGAGGCCGTGCCCATCATGGCGTGATGCAGCTTGCCCATGGACAGGGCGCGCACCAGCACGTCGACATCCCCTGCGCCGATGGCCTTGCCGCTGGAAGCGGTATAGGCACGCGGCGGTGCCACGAAGGCGATCTTGGGCGTGTGCTGGCGCGAGCCCGCCTCGCCCAGTGACTTGATCAGCCCCATGCGCAGGGCGCCATGCGCGCGCAGGGTCTCGAAGGTGGCAAGCGCCTGCGCGTCGGCGTTGATGTCGTCCTGCAATTCCGCGCCGGTGTAGCCCAGCGCCTCGGCTTCCAAGAAGATGGTGGGAATGCCCGAGTTGATGAACGTGGCGCGGAAGCTGCCGATGCCCGGCACATCCAGCACGTCGACGACATTGCCGGTGGGGAACATCGACCCGCCCTCGCCGTCCTCGGCCGGGTTCATGAACGCCAGCACGACCTCCGCCGCGGGGAAGGTCACGCCGTCGAGTTCGAAGTCGCCGGTCTCCTGCACCTGGCCGTCCGTCATGGGCACGTGCGCGATGATGGTCTTGCTGATGTTGGCCTGCCAGATGCGCACGACGGCGATGCCATCGCGCGGCACGCGCGCGGCATCCACCAGGCCGTTGCGGATGGCGAACGGCCCGACGGCTGCCGACAGGTTGCCGCAATTGCCGCTCCAGTCCACGAAGGGCTTGTCGATGGAGACCTGGCCGAACAGGTAGTCCACGTCGTGGCCGGGCCGCGTGCTGCGGCTGACGATGACGCTCTTGCTGGTGCTGGAGGTGGCGCCGCCCATGCCGTCGATCTGCTTGCCATAGGGATCCGGGCTGCCGATCACGCGCAGCAGCAGCGCGTCACGGCTGGGGCCCGCCACGCGCGCGGGAACGGGCAACTCGTCCAGCACGAAGAAGACACCCTTGCTGGTGCCCCCGCGCATATAGGTGGCGGGAATCTTGGTCTGCGGCGCGTGCGGCATGGGGAGGGTCCTGTGGCAAGGCGATAGGGAAGAAGCGATGCGCCGCGCGAACGATCACGCGGCGCCGGGAACGTCAGGCTCAGCCTGCCTGGCGGCCGCCCTGGGGCGCGGCCTCGGCCTCCAGGAAGTCCTGCGCGAAGCGCTGCAACACGCCGCCTGCCTCGTAGATCGAGACCTCTTCGGCGGTATCCAGTCGGCAGGTCACGGCCACCTCGGCCGTCGTGCCGTCATGGCGATGCACCACCAGCGTCAGGTCGGCGCGCGGGCGGCGCTCGCCCACGACGTCATAGGTTTCCGTGCCGTCCAGGCCCAGCGTCAGGCGGTTCACGCCCGGCTTGAACTCCAGCGGCAGCACGCCCATGCCGATCAGGTTGGTGCGGTGGATGCGTTCGAAGCCCTCGGCCACGATGGCTTCCACGCCAGCCAGCCGCACGCCCTTGGCGGCCCAGTCGCGCGACGAGCCCTGGCCGTAGTCGGCACCGGCCACGATGATGAGCGGCTGCTTGCGGGCCATGTAGGTCTCGATGGCTTCCCACATGCGCAGCACCTGGCCATCCGGCTCCACGCGCGCCAGCGAGCCCTGCCGCACCGTGCCGTCCTGGCTGCGCACCATCTCGTTGTAGAGATTGGGATTGGCGAAGGTGGCGCGCTGCGCGGTCAGGTGATCGCCACGGTGCGTGGCATAGGAATTGAAGTCTTCCTCGGGCAGGCCCATCTTGGCCAGGTATTCACCCGCGGCACTGTCGAGCAGGATCGCGTTGGACGGCGACAGGTGATCGGTCGTGATGTTGTCGCCCAGCAGCGCCAGCGGCCGCATGCCGCGCAGCGTGCGCTCGCCGGCCAGCGCGCCTTCCCAGTAGGGCGGACGGCGGATGTAGGTGCTTTGCGCACGCCAGTCGTACAGCGGGCTCACGCGCTCGGTGCTTTCCTTGCGCAGCCCGAACATGGGCGCGTAGACCTTGCGGAAGTGATCCGGCTTGACCGACTGGCGCACCACGGCGTCGATTTCCTCGTCGCTGGGCCAGATGTCCTTCAGGCGGATCTCGCGGCCGTCGGCATCCTTGCCCAGCACGTCGCGCTCGATGTCAAAGCGGATGGTGCCCGCGATGGCATAGGCCACCACCAGGGGCGGCGAGGCCAGGAAGGCCTGCTTGGCATAGGGATGGATGCGGCCATCGAAGTTGCGGTTGCCCGACAGCACCGCGGTGGCGTACAGGTCGCGGTCGATGATCTCTTGCTGGATGCGCGGATCCAGCGCGCCCGACATGCCGTTGCAGGTGGTACAGGCAAACGCCACGACGCCGAAGCCCAGTTGCTCGAGCTCCTGCGTGAGCCCGGCTTCGTCCAGGTACAGCGACACGGCCTTGGAGCCGGGCGCCAGCGAGGATTTCACCCAGGGCTTGCGGGCCAGGCCCGCGCGGTTGGCGTTGCGGGCCAGCAGGCCCGCCGCGATCACGTTGCGCGGGTTGCTGGTGTTGGTGCAGCTGGTGATGGCCGCGATGATGACCGCGCCATCGGGCATCAGGCCCGGCTCCTGCACGACGGCGCCGGCGATGCCGCGCTCGGCCAGGTCGGACACCGGCAGGCGGCGGTGCGGGTTCGACGGACCTGCCAGGGTGCGCACCACCGTGGACAGGTCGAAGCGCAGCACGCGTTCGTATTCGGCCTGCGCCAGCGTGTCGGACCACAGGCCCGCCACCTTCGCATAGGTCTCCACCAGCTTGACCTGCTCGTCTTCGCGGCCGGTCAGGCGCAGGTAGTCGATGGTCTGCGGGTCGATGGAGAACATGGCGGCGGTCGCGCCATACTCGGGCGCCATGTTGGAAATGGTGGCGCGGTCGCCCAGCGTCAGGCTGGACGCTCCCTCGCCGTAGAACTCCAGATAGGCGCCCACCACCTTTTCCTTGCGCAGGAATTCGGTCAGCGTCAGCACGATGTCGGTGGCGGTGATGCCGGGCTGGGGCCTGCCGCTGAGTTCGACGCCGACGATATCGGGCAGGCGCATCCACGAGGCGCGACCCAGCATGACGTTCTCGGCCTCCAGGCCGCCCACGCCGATGGCGATCACGCCCAGCGCGTCCACGTGCGGCGTGTGGCTGTCGGTGCCCACCAGCGTGTCGGGGAAGGCCACGCCGTCCTGCGCGTGGATGACCGGCGACATCCGCTCCAGGTTGATCTGGTGCATGATGCCGTTGCCCGGGGGCACGACGTCCACGTTGCGGAAGGCCTGGCGCGTCCACTCGATGAAATGGAAGCGGTCCTCGTTGCGGCGGTCCTCCACCGCGCGGTTCTTCGCGAAGGCGTCCTTGTCGTCGCCGCCGTATTCCACGGCCAGCGAGTGGTCGACGATGAGCTGCACCGGCACCACCGGATTGACCTTGGCGGGGTCGCCGCCCTTGTCGGCGATGGCGTCGCGCAGGCCCGCCAGGTCGACCAGCGCGGTCTGGCCCAGGATGTCGTGACAGACCACGCGCGCCGGGAACCACGGGAAGTCCAGGTCGCGGCGGCGCTCGATGAGCTGCGCCAGGGCATCGTTCAGCAGCGACGGTTCGCAGCGCCGCACCAGGTTCTCGGCCAGCACGCGCGAGGTGTAGGGCAGGCGGTCATAGGCGCCGGCCGAGAGGGCGTCCACGGCGGCGCGCGCATCGAAATAGTCCAGCGGGGTGCCCGGCAGGGGCTTGCGATAGGAAGTGTTCATGATGCCTCGTTGCGCTGCAGGTTGCCCTGCGCGATCTGTTGTTCGATGTTGTGACGGGAAGCGCGGATGTGCCTGCGCATCAGCATCTCGGCCAGCTCGCCATCGCGCTCGGCGATGGCGTCCAGGATGCGATGGTGCTCGGCGTAGGCCTGCCGCGGACGCTGCGGCGTGGTGGAGAACTGGATGCGGTACATGCGCGCCAGTTGGTAAAGCTCGTCGCACAGCAGGCGAAACAGCATCTGGTTGCCGCTGCCCTGCACGATGCGATAGTGGAAGTCGTAGTCCCCTTCCTGCTGGTAATAGCCCAGCCCCGCCTGGAAGGCCTCGTCGCGCTCGTGCGCGCGCAGCACCTCGCGCACGTCCTCGACCTCTTCGGGCCGCATGCGCTCGGCAGCCAGCCGGCAGGCCATGCCTTCCAGGGATTCGCGGATCTGGTAAAGCTCGGACAGCTCCTGCAGGCTGAGCGACACCACGCGCGCGCCCACGTGCGGCACGCGCAACAGCAGCTTCTGCCCTTCCAGCCGATGCAGCGCTTCACGCAGCGGCCCGCGGCTGATGCCATAGGCGCGCGCCAGCTCGGGCTCGGAGATCTTGCTGCCCGGCGCGATCTCGCCCCGGATGATCGCGGACTGGATCTGCCGGAAGACATGCTCCGAGCGCGTCTCGCCTTCGACGGCGGCCGCCTCGCCTACCGGCAGGGTCAGGATCTTGTTCATGGTGTCGACAATCTTATGGCCACAAGCGGAAAAATAGCGCATTGCGCGCCAAAAATCCACAGATTGTCTACACGACGCGCAGCGCCAAGGCATTGAACCCGGGTGTTAAAGCTTTTCCCAGAACGCCTCGGCGAAATCGCTCATGGGCAGCGCCGGACGCACCAGACAGATATCCAGCGGGATGTCCCAGGCGGCATCCAGGCCGCGCGCCAGCACGCCGCGCGACAGGTCCTCGCCCGCCAGGCTGCGGGGCAGCCAGGCCATGCCCTTGCCCTCCTGCACCATCGACATCAGCACCGCGGCCAGATGCGAATGGAAGACCGGCGCCAGCGGACACGGCGGCGGACGCTGGCCCAGCACGGTGTCGACAATCCGGCCCAGGCCGGACTCGGCCGAATACGCCAGGTACGGCGCATCGCCGCCCGCCTGCATCGCCTGCGCCACGTCGGGCACCGCCAGCGGCAACAAGGCGTCCGCCCCCACCCCCTTGCTGCGGAACAGGCCCTGCGTCAACGCCGAGCCCACGCCCGGATGCTGGTGGCACAACAGGAACTGGGCCTGGCCACGCAGCAGCATCTGCTCGCAGACCGCCATGCTGTCGGACAGCAGGCGCACGGCTTCCAGCGGCGCGCCGCGCTCGGCCTGGCGGATCCAGGCGGGGAAGAAGGTGAAGGACAGGGAGTGAGTGGCGGCAAAGTGCAGCGTGCGCGTGGCGCGGCCGGCCACCTCGCGCGCATCCAGCCGCAACTGGTGCAGGCGCCGCACCATTTCCTGGGCGGCGGGCAGCACGTGCCGCCCGGCGTCGGTCAGTTGCGCGCCCTGCGCGGTGCGCGCGAAGAGCGGCGTGCCCATCCAGGTTTCCAGCGCGCGGATGCGGCGGCTGAACGCCGGTTGCGTCACGTGGCGCAACTCGGCCGCGCGAGAGAAATTGCCGCTCTCGGCCAATGCGGAAAAGTCTTCGAGCCAGGCCAATTCCATAGGGCTATGCCGTCCATGCATGAAGCGCGACGATCTTAGCATTGGCCTGCCCTGCCACCGCGGCGATAAGGTGAGCGCTCCCGACCCACTTTCCAGACGGACCTCATCATGCGCATCGTGGACATCCGCGAGAAGACGGCCTCCATCGCCTCGCCCATCGCCAACGCCTATATCGATTTCTCGAAGATGACCTGCTCGGTCGTCGCCGTGGTCACCGACGTGATCCGCGACGGCAAGCCCGTCATCGGCTACGGCTTCAACTCCAATGGCCGCTACGGCCAGGGCGCGCTGATGCGCGACCGCTTCCTGGCGCGCGTGGCCGAGGCCGAGCCGGACAGCCTGATCGACCAGGACCACGACAACCTGGATCCCTTCGCCATCTGGAAGGCCCTGATGCGCAACGAGAAGCCCGGCGGCCACGGCGAGCGTTCCGTGGCGGTGGGCACCATCGACATGGCGGTGTGGGATGCGGTGGCCAAGATCGAAGGCAAGCCGCTCTACAAGCTGCTGGCCGAGCGCTACCTGGACGGCGTGGCCGACGACAAGGTGTGGGTCTATGCCGCCGGCGGCTATTACTACCCCGGCAAGGACCACCGCCAGTTGCAGGACGAGATGCGCGGCTACCTGGACCGCGGCTATCGCGTCGTGAAGATGAAGATCGGCGCGGCATCGCTGGAAGAGGATCTCTCGCGCATCGAGGCCGTGCTGGAAGTGGTGGGCGACGGCCAGCGCCTGGCCGTGGACGCCAACGGCCGCTTCGACCAGGACACCGCCATTGCCTATGCCCGTGCGCTGAAGCCCTACAACCTCTTCTGGTACGAAGAGGCGGGCGATCCGCTGGACTACGCGCTGCAGGCCGAACTGGCCAACCATTACGACCTGCCCATGGCCACCGGGGAAAACCTGTTCTCGCACCAGGACGCGCGCAACCTGCTGCGCTATGGCGGCATGCGCCCCGAGAAGGACTTCCTGCAGTTCGACTGCGCGCTGTCCTACGGCCTGGTGGAATACCTGCGCACGCTGGACGTCATGAAGGACATGGGCTGGTCCAGCCGCCGCGTGGTGCCGCACGGCGGCCACCAGATGTCGCTGAACATCGCGGCCGGCCTGCACCTGGGCGGCAACGAGTCCTATCCGGACGTGTTCCAGCCTTTCGGCGGTTTCGCCGACGGCATCCGCGTGGAAGACGGCTATGTGGGCCTGCCCGACGTGCCGGGCGTGGGCTTCGAGGCCAAGGCCAAGCTGTACGCGGTGATGCGGGAGCTGGGCGAGGGCTGAGCTGCAGGGGTGGCGGCCAGCGGGACGAGCGTCTCGGCCACCCCACACTGGCGGCTTGCCGCTGGCAAGACCCCACGATTTGTCATAGAATAGCGGGCTTGGTATTTGCCACCAGCCCCCACAGCGATGTGCGCGGCGCCGGGCAAAGCCCACGGCGCAATGGCAGAGTGGTTATGCAGCGGATTGCAAATCCGTGTACGTCGGTTCGATTCCGGCTTGCGCCTCCAACAGATTCAAGGCTCGCAGCGTTGCGGGCCTTTTCTTTTTCCTGGGCCGCGAGGGGATTTCTCGACATGCAGCGCCCGGGCGCCCATGACGTTTTCATGCCTGGCGCACAGCGGCGGTGAACTCTCGCCCTGCTTCCCCCTCAAACCAGGATCCGGGCGCGTGCCAGCCTGCCGCTATAATCCTCGGCCGGTCTGGAGACCGGCCTCGCCGCCTGGCCCGAAAAGCGCCGCGCGGCAACCGCCACGCGCTTACCCAGCGCGGCAAGACACGCCGACATTCCTGCGCGCACCGGCCCGACACCGATGCCGCCCACGACCATCAAGCCGCCAGTCGAGCGCTTCGCGCTCCTGTCGCGAACAGGACTCTCTTCCATGACGACCTCTACCGGACACGCCACCCCGCCCGGCAACGCGCCTGCCTCGCAGTGGGGTTACCTGCATCCCGATTGCCACGGCGAGAACGCGCTGGTGTTCTTCACCTGGGACCTCGGCCGCGTGATCGAACTGACGCTGCAAGGCCAGCCCGACATGGAAGCCGCCCTGCCCTCGACGCAAGCCGCCGTGGACGCGCTGCTGCAGCAATACATCGACCGCAAGGCCCTGCCCGAAGCGTTCGACGGCCAGTCGATCACGCTGCGCATCCACTCGGAACCCGACGAGAACGGCGATGACTCATCGTACGTGGCGCTGCAGACCTCGCCGCACCTGGAGCAGCGCATCCTGGAGTCGCAGGCGCGCCTGCAGAACGTGCAGCAGACGAGCGGCGACAGCACGCACTGACGCGCTCGCGCACGCCATGAAAAAGGGATGCCGTGGCATCCCTTTTTTTGTCGCTGCCACCTCTCAGGCCAGGCGATTGCCCCGAGGCTCGCCCCGCAGGAACGCCTGCAGGCTGTCGATGACCAGCCTGCCCATCTCCACCCGCGTCTCGATGGTGGCGCTGCCGACATGCGGCAGCATGAAGCAATTGGGCAGATCGAAATAGGCCGGATGGATATCGGGTTCGTGGTTGAACACATCCAGCCCCGCCGCGGCCACCTGCCCTGTCTTCAAGGCGGCGACGAGGTCTTCATCCACCACCAGGCTGCCGCGCGCGATGTTGCCGACGATGGCCCCGCGCGGCAACTGCGCGATGCGCGCCGCGTTCAGGAAGCCGATGGTATCGGCCGTCGCCGGACACGCCAGCATCAGGAACTGCGACACGGGCAGCAGGCTTTCCGCGCTGGCGTGATACCGCGCACCCGCTTCCAGCTCGGGCGCCAGGCGCGAGCGGTTGTAGTAGTGGATGTCCATGCCGAAAGCGCGCGCCCGCGTGGCGATCTCGCGGCCGATGCGGCCCATGCCGACCACGCCCAGGCGCTTGCCCGTCAGGCCCCAGCCGTTCAATTGCAAGGGCGTCCAGCCCTGCCAGCCGCCGCCGCGCACCAGCGCGATGCTCTCGGTGGCGCGCCTGGCGGCGCCCAGCAGCAGCAACAGGCCGACTTCGGCGCAGGCTTCCGACAGCACGTCGGGCGTGTGATAGATGGCCAGCCCCCGCGCCCGCGCGGCGGCCAGGTCGATATGCTCGTGGCCGACAGAATAGGTGGCCACCGCGCGCACGCTGGCGGGCAGCGCCGCCACGGCGGCGGCATCCAGCGTATCGGTGGCGGTGACGAGCACCAGCTCGCACGCTGCCAGGGCGGGTTCGGTGCCCGGGCGCGCCAGGGCGCCAGGCGCCTCGGCATAGTGCGCGTCGAAGGAATCGGCGATCACCGCCCGCACTTCGGGCGGCAGGGAAAACGTGACGAAGAGCCGCGGCTTGGCGCCCACGGCCCGGGAAACGGCATCCGCCATGGCCTTACAGCGCCTTTTCTGCCACGGGCGGCGGCTCGATCCAGATGAAGGTCTCGCCCTTTTGCACCATGCCGGCGATGTCGATGGCGGCCACCTTGAAGTCCGTGCCCATCAGCGTGCCCGTGCCATTGTCATGCACGTGCATGATGGTGGGAGGATCACCGTCGATGGTGTACCAGTAGTAGCCTGCCTTGATGTCGTGCGGGATCTTTTCCATGGTTCAGTATAGGCTCCAGCGTCAGGGGTTCCGCATGGCTGCCGCGCCGATGCGCCGCGTGGCAACCTTGCGGTCCATTATCGGACGAACGCAGCTGGATGCGGTAGCCTAGTGCGCATGGACACCCCCGCAACGCCCTCCTCCCCGGGCCCGCGCATGGACGAGAACGTGCTGGCCGCCATGGCGCGCTGGCCCGACGTGCCGCACGCGCACGGCTGGCTGTCGCTGGATGCGCGGGGACGGCTGCGCCTGCATCCCGACGGTGACAGCGCGCAAGGCGGCGCGGGCGAGCCCATCACCCACGCGGGCGTGCTGGATTTCCTGCATCGCCACTACACCCACGACGAGCGCGGCGCCTGGTACGTCCAGAACGGTCCGCAGCGGGCCTACGTGCGGCTGGATGCCGCGCCCTACATCCTGCGGCGCGGCGCGGATGGCAAGGGGCTGTGGACCCACACGGGACTGCGGGTGGCGCAGGTTTCCCGCTGGATACTGGATGACGACGGCCATGTCTATGCCTGCACCGAACATGGGCCGGGCCGCATCGAAGACCGTGAACTCGCGAGCCTGCTGGCGGATCTGCGCGATGCCCAGGGCCTGAGCCTGCTGGACGCCATGGAGGGCACGGCCGGCCCCGGCCCCTGGCAACTGGGCGGCGGCCCCGATGCCCCTGCACCGCTGCAGCACCGCGCCGCCCAGGACATCCCGCAAGCACTGGGTTTCCTGCGCCAGACCACGCCATGAAAAAAGGCCGCGTCGTTTCACGGACGCGGCCTCTTCACTTTCCAACACCGGCACACCAGCGGCGCCTACCCCTTGCGCTTGCTCGGGAACAGCGCCGGCTTGCCGTCACCCAGCAGGGCCAGCGCAGCCGAGGCCGCCGCCAGGAACACCGGGTATTCCCAGCCGCCGCCGGGGTTGCCGAAGCCCCAGCCATTGCCGAAGTGCACCGTGGCCGCGGCCAGCAGCTGCACCGTCGCCACGGCGGCGATCCAGCGCGGCAGCACGCCCAGGATCAGCAGCGCGCCGCCGATGATTTCGAAGAAGGTGACCGGATAGGCCAGCCAGCCGGGAAAGCCGACCTTGGCGAAGAAACCGGCGGTGCCCGGCAGCGTGAAGACCAGCAGCTTGGTCAGGCCATGGGCCAGGTACATGATGCCCAGCGCCAGGCGCAGGACCAGCGCGGCGTAAGGGGCGGTACGGGGGTCGATCATGAAGGGCTCCGGAAAGAAATCGGGATGACGTCCGGATTCGGACATCCATGGAGCGGCATTTTGGTGGTTCCACAAACAAACATAAACATGCAGAATGGCAAATAATTATTCCGATTAGGAGAACAATGGTGGACACCCACGCCGCGATGCAGACGTTCGCCAAGGTGGTGGAACTGGGGTCGTTCGCGGCAGCCGCCGAGCGCCTGGACCTGGCCCGGTCCGCCGTCACCCGCCAGATCGCCTTCCTGGAACAGAAGTACGGCGTGCGGCTCCTGAACCGCACCACGCGCAAGCTCAGCCTGACCGACGCGGGGCGTGCCTTCCAGGAACGCATCCAGCCCATCCTGGCCGAGATGTCCGAACTGGAACTGACCTTGCAGGAGAAGGGCCAGCGGCCCAGCGGCCTCTTGCGCGTGAGCGCACCCTTCACCTTCGGCATCCTGCACCTGGGGCCCGCCATCTCGGCCTACATGGCGCAATATCCCGACGTCGCGATCGACCTGGAGCTCAGCGACCGCACCGTCGACCTGGTGGAAGAAGGCTTCGACCTGGCGCTGCGCCTGGGTACGCCGGCAGACTCCTCGCTGGTGGCCCGCCCCCTGTCGGAGCAGCGCATGCGCCTGTGCGCGGCGCCCGCCTATCTGGCGCGCCACGGCACGCCGCGCCATCCCGACGACCTGCGCCAGCATGAATGCCTGAACTACCACTACGCGAGCCAGGGCCGCGACTGGCAGTTCGAGAAGGACGGCCAGGTGCACAGCGTGCGCGTGGACGGCAAGCTGCGCGCGAACAACGGCGACGTGCTGCGCGCGGCCGCCGTGGCCGGGCGCGGCGTCATCCTGCAGCCCGGCTTCATCGTCGACGCCGACATCGAGGCGGGCCGGCTCGTGCCCCTGCTGGCCGACTACAGCACCCGCGGCGTGCGCGTGCAGGCGGTGTATCCGCACCGCCGTTTCCTGTCGCCCAAGGTGCGCACGTTCGTGCGCCACCTGGAGACGCTTTTCGGCGCCGGCGACGCCACCGTCAAGCCCGCTGCGCGGCGGCCCCGCCCCGGCTCCGCCGCTTGAGTAGAATCCCCCTCATGAGCTCGCTCCCTTCCGACTTCTTCTTTCCCGCGCCACGCGCCCAGCGCTTCTGCAGCCAATGCGGCGCCCCCCTGCACCGCGAGATCCCACCCGGCGACAATCGCCTGCGTGACCTCTGCCGGCAATGCGGCGCGGTGCATTACCAGAACCCCCGCATGGTGGTGGGCACGCTGCCCGTCTGGGAAGGCCGCATCCTGCTGTGCCGGCGCGCCATTGAACCGCGCTACGACACCTGGACGCTGCCCGCGGGGTTCATGGAGCTGGACGAAACCACGAGCCAGGGCGCCCTGCGCGAAACGCAGGAGGAAGCGGGCGCGCGCATCGAACTCGGGCCGCTGTACACCGTGATCGACGTGCCGCAGGTCGAGCAGGTGCACCTGTATTTCCTGGCCCGCGCGCTGGGCCCCGAACTGGACCCCGGCCCGGAAAGCCTGGCCGCGGACTGGTTCGCGCCCGAGGACATTCCCTGGGACGAACTGTCCTTCCGCACGGTGCAGACCACGCTGGAGCATTACCTGAAGGACCTGCCGCGCCAGGCCTTCGGACCGCATCACTACTCGCTGGGTGCGTGCTGAGCGCGGGCCCGGCCGCCACGCGCCTGCCTTCCGCGACCCCGAGCCTCGCGCCATGAGACTCCCCTGGCTGGAACCCGATACGCCCTTCCCGCCCGCCCAGCTCGCGCTGCGCGACCCGGACGGACTCCTGGCGCTTGGCGCGGACCTGTCTGTGACACGCCTGCGCAACGCCTATTCGCAAGGCATCTTTCCGTGGTTCAGCGAAGGCGAGCCGATCCTGTGGTGGAGCCCCGACCCGCGCATGGTCCTGCGCTGCGAAGACTTCGCCCCGCCACACGCGCTGGCCAAGCGCCTGCGCCAGCTGGCGCGCGCGGAAGCCGCCGGCGCGCCCCTGCTGGACGTGCGCGTGGACACCGCGACGCCAGCCGTGCTGGCCGCCTGCGCGGCGCCGCGCGGTCCGGGCGGCGGCACCTGGATCACCGCGGCCATGCAGGCCGCCTACACCGCCTGGCACCAGGCGGGCGACGTGCACAGCATCGAGACCTGGATCGACGGCGAACTGGCGGGCGGGCTGTATGGCGTGAGCCTGGGCGGCATGTTCTTCGGCGAGTCGATGTTCACGCGCGCAAGCGGCGCCTCGAAGATCGCGCTTGCCCACCTGGTCGCTTTCCTGCGCACGCAAGGCGTGGACTGGATCGACTGCCAGCAGCAGACTGCGCACCTGGCCAGCCTGGGCGCGCGACCGGTACCGCGCGACGCGTTCCTGGCCCATGTGCGGGAGGCGCGCCGCCGCCCCCGCCCCGCCTGGGCGCGCGGCCGACTGGACACCCAGGGTCGGCTGCATCCCTACGCGCCCGCCGACTGACGCATCCGCGACACAAGCCCCCGTCATCGACCGGGCTTCCCGGCGAAGGCGGCCGAGCCAGGTGTATAGTCAAAACGCTGCGCGGGCCCAAAGCCCGGGCAGCCTCCCGCCCCCATGAGCCGACTCAAAGAGCTACCCTTCGCGACGCTGCAGTTCTATGCGACCGCGCCCTATCCGTGCAGCTACCTGCCGGATCAGCAGGCGCGCTCGCAGGTGGCCGCGCCCGGACATCTCATCAACGCGGGCACCTATTCGCAGTTGGTGGAACAAGGCTTTCGCCGCAGCGGCCTCTTCACCTACCGCCCGCATTGCGACCACTGCCGCGCCTGCATCCCGGTGCGCGTGGACACCGCCCGCTATACCCCCAACCGCAGCCAGCGCCGGGCCTGGGCGCAACACCGCGACCTGCAGCCCCTGGTCGCGGAACTGGCCTGGTCGGCCGAGCACTACGAGCTCTATTCGCGCTATCAGCAAGGCCGCCACCCCGGCGGCGGCATGGACGAGGACAGCCGCACCCAGTACGCGCAGTTCCTGCTGACCAGCCGCGTCAACACCCGCCTGGTCGAGTACCGCACACCAGAGGGCGCGCTGCGTATGGTGTCCATCATCGACGTGCTGGACGACGGCCTGTCCTCGGTCTACACCTTCTACGATCCCGACCTGCGCGGCAGCTTCGGCACCTACAGCATCCTCTGGCAGATCGAGCAGTGCCGCGTGCTGGGCCTGCCCTGGCTGTACCTGGGCTACTGGATCGCGGGCAGCCCCAAGATGGCCTACAAGTCGGCCTTCCAGCCCGCCGAAATGCGGGTGGATGGCGCCTGGCGACCTGCCTTCGCCGCGCCGGACACGCCGCCGCCGCCAGGCTGACGGCCCATCGCCGTCCCGCGCCGCCTCGCTCTACAATGGCGCCATGTCGATCCTCTTCAACGCCTATTCCCTGGCCCGCCCGGCCCTTTTCTCGCTGGACGCCGAATCGGCCCACGAGCTCACCCTGACGCAGTTGCAACGCGCCTACGATTGCGCGTTCACGCGCAAGCTGCTGGCCGCCAGCCCGACGCCGCTGCCGACGCCGCTGATGGGATTGACGCTGCGCAATCCGGTGGGCCTGGCCGCAGGACTGGACAAGAACGGTGCGCACATCGACGCGCTGGGCAACCTGGGCTTCGGTTTCGTGGAAGTGGGCACGGTCACGCCGCGCGCGCAACCCGGCAATCCCAAGCCGCGCATGTTCCGCCTGCCCGCGTCGCAAGCCCTGATCAACCGCCTGGGCTTCAACAACAAGGGCCTGGAAACCTTCATCGCCAATGTGCAGCGCAGCACCTTCCGCCAGTCGGGCGGCGTGCTGGGCCTGAACATCGGCAAGAACGCCGACACCCCCATCGAACGCGCGGTCGACGACTACCTGATCGGCCTGGAAGGCGTGTACCCGCACGCGGACTACGTCACCGTCAACATTTCCTCGCCCAACACGCAGAACCTGCGCGCGCTGCAAGGCGGCGACGAGCTGTCGGCCCTGCTGTCACGGCTGCTGGAAAAACGCAAGGAACTGGAAGACCGGCATGGCCGGCGCGTGCCGCTCGCCGTGAAGATCGCCCCCGACCTTCAGACCGAGCAGGTCGACCAGATCGCGGCCATCCTGACGCAGCAGGGCGTGGAAGGCGTCATCGCCACCAACACCACGCTGTCGCGCGCGGCAGTGGAAGGCCAGCCGCACAGCCACGAACAAGGCGGCCTGTCGGGCCCGCCCGTGCACGAACTGTCGCTGGCCGTGATCAGCCGCCTGCGCCAGCAGCTGGGCCAGGACATGGCCATCATCGGCGTGGGTGGCATCGTCTCGGGCAAGCAGGCCCGCGAGAAGCTTGCGGCCGGCGCCAATGCCGTGCAGCTGTATACGGGCCTGATCTATCGCGGCCCCGCGCTGGTGGCCGAGTGCGTGCAGGCCCTGCGCGCCGCGCGCTGAAACCCCACCCAGAATAAAAAACCGGCCGCACAAGGCGGCCGGCTGTCACTGCTGAGGATCACGCGGCAGGCACCGCGTGATCCACCCTCGGCGTATCGCGCGATCAGGCGGCGCGACGGCTGCGGGGAGCGGCCTTGGTGGCGACATCGGCGGCATCCGATGCGGCCTTGAAGGTCGCGTTGGCGGCGGCATTCAGGTTGGTTTCGGCAACTTCGGCGGCTTGCTTGGCAGCCTTGCTGATCGAGTCGTAGGTGCTGTTGGCGGTGGCCAGCGAGGACTTCAGCAGGGCAACGGCGCTTTCCGAGCCGGCCGGGGCGTTCTTCGACAGTTGCTCGACGGCGTCGGTCAGGTTCTTCTGGCCGGCGGCGATGCGCTCGTCGGTCAGCTGGACCAGCTCGTTCTGCACACCGGCGACGATGTCGTAAACGTGCTTGCTGTAGGCCAGGGCCTTTTCGGCGCCGGGCTGCACCAGGGCGCTGGAGAACGCGACAGCGTCTTGGCCGTCCTTCAGTTCGGTGACCTGTTGCGAGGTCTGGGCGGCTTCTTCCAGCGAAGCGCGCAGGACCTTCAGGTTCAGGTCGACCAGCTTTTCGAAGCCGGAAAACAGGGTGCTTTGGTAGGCGACCAGCGTGTCGACGGCAGCCTTGTGGTTGTTCAGGACTTGTTGCGGAATGGCGCTCATGGCTATCTCCTTCGGGATGGTTTCGATGGGTATCGACGCGGCGGAAAAGGCTCCGGCGCGTTCCCCAAGGCAAAGACGCTAGGCCCAGGGGCGGTTCGGCAATGCTGGGAACTGATGCTTGCGGCGCAGCCCAGACAGCCCGCGATGTTCTGCCAGTCGGTCTTTGCTGCACTGCACAACACCATTTTAGGGCATGAATATGTCATGTCAAGCACTATTTGTGCATCGCAGCAACTATTTCCGCGCCACGCTGATGCATCGCGAACCCATTAAATCGGGGACGGAGATCTTCCTGCGTGCATGCGCCGAGATTTCCGGTAATCCCTGACCCGTCCTTCGGGAAAACCTTGGGTGACTGGCGAAAGGACTTTACTTAGACTGTGCCTCCCGAGGGTGTCCCGGGGCGCGATCCGCCCCTGATCTCTCAGCAACAACGATAAAACTGCCCTACCCAGGAGACGTCATGCAACACACCCCGCGCAACCTGTCGGCCCGGCTCGCAACCGCCGCCCTGCTGGTCTCCAGCGTCTTCGCTGGCGCTGCCCATGCGGCCGAGTTCCCGACCAAGGCCATCAACATGGTCGTTCCGTTCGCCGCTGGCGGCCCCACCGACAACGTCGCGCGCTCGCTGGCCGAAGCCATGCGACCCGCCCTGGGCCAGACCGTCGTGGTCGAGAACAAGGGTGGCGCGGGCGGCACGATCGGCACGGCCAACGTCGCGCGCGCCGCGCCTGACGGCTACACGATCCTGCTGATGCACATCGGCTTCTCGACGGCGCCCTCGCTGTACAAGAACCCCAACTACGACGCCTTCAAGAGCTTCGAGCCCATCGGCCTGGTGGTCGACGTGCCGATGACCATCATCGCGCGCTCGGACTTCCCGCCCAACAACGTCACCGAGCTGGTCGACTACGTCAAGAAGAACAAGGACAAGGTCTCGCTGGCCAACGCCGGCATCGGCGCGGCCAGCCACCTGTGCGGCACGATGCTCAACAGCGCGCTGGGCGTGGACCTGCTGACCGTTCCCTATGGCGGCACCGCGCCGGCCATGAACGACCTGCTGGGCAAGCAGGTCGACCTGCTGTGCGACCAGACCACCAACACGACCCAGCACATCACGGGCAAGAAGGTGAAGGCCTACGCCGTCACCAGCCTGCAACGCGTGCCGACCCTGCCCGACCTGCCCACCATGGACGAGTCCGGCTTCAAGGGCTTCCAGGTCGGTATCTGGCATGGCATGTGGGTGCCGAAGAACACGCCGCAACCGGTGGTCGACAAGCTGGTCAGCGCGCTGCAGAAGGGCCTGGCCGACCCGAAGTTCCAGGAACGCATGCGCGGTCTGGGCGCCGAGGTGCTGGCCGAACAGGCCAATCCCAAGGCCCTGACCGACAAGGTGGCGCAGCAGGTGCCGCAGTGGGCTGAGCTGTTCAAGAAGGCTGGGGTGCAGGCCCAGTAAGACCCACCCCCGAAGCGCTGGCGGACCGGCAGAGCCGGCTCCGCGGCGTCCCGGATCAGGCCGAGGCTTCTGCCTCGGCCTTTTTTATTCGTGAGCGCGCCATCGACGCACTGGGCGATGCACGTCAGCGCTTCGGGGAGGAACCCACCTCGTAGCCCAGCGACTCGGATATCCCTGCGGCGGTCTGGACCAGGCTGCTGATCCATTCGTCCTGCAGGCGGTCGGCGGGGGCGGAGATCGACAGGCCTGCCACCAGCTTGCCGGCATCGTCATAGATGCCGGCGGCGATGCAGCGCACGCCCAGCTCCAGCTCCTCGTTGTCGCGGGCATAGCCATGCCGGCGCACCAGCGCCAGTTCGCGCTCGAGACGTTCCAGGTCGGTAAGGCTGTTGCGGGTGTGGCCGGCCAGGCCGGTGCGCAAGGCATAGGCGCGCACCTGGCGCGGCTCGATCGCCGACAAGAAGAGCTTGCCGGTGGAAGTCAGGTGCAGCGGCGCGCGCCCGCCGATGGCGCGCACCACCTGCATGCCTGAGCGCTCGCTCCAGGCACGGTCGATATACATGATTTCGTCGCCCTGCTGCACCGACAGGTTGATCGTCTGGCCCGTCAACTTGTGCAGGGCGCGCATCGCGCCGATGGCGGCCTCGCGCACATCCAGGCGGCCCTTCACCAGCGACCCGAGTTCAAGCAGGCGCATGCCCAGTTGGTACAGGCCGCTGTCCACCCGCTCGACATAACGGCCGATGACCAGGTCATTCAGGATGCGGTGGGCGGTGGAGGGATGCAAACCCGTGGACAGGGACAGCTCCTTCAGCGGCACCGGATCGGACTGCGCGGCCAGCGCGTCCAGCAGCTTCATGGCCCGCTCGAGCACCTGGATGGCGATCGCGGGCGCGCCATCGCCAGCGGCGTTGGAGGAATCGGCGGCAGGAAATACGGATACGCGCGTCATGGGAGGACCAAATGGCGGAACCAAGGGGTAAAACCAAAGGGCGGGAGCAATGGTGGCTCAAGCCGTGCCGCGCGATTTGCCGCGCTGCAGCAAACGCATTCTATCCCATATGGTGAAATTCCGCCGCAATGCCGTGCCGATGACGCGTCATGGCGGCAGCCGCCGCATGGCCGCTCAGGGTCGAGGGCCGGAAACCGTCGTCGCCTGGCTGGCCAGCTCGCCCCCCAGCCGCAAGGCTTCGTCGCGCAGAAAGGCGATGGCGGCCTCGGCCGCCGCCGGTTCCCCCTTCACGCCCAGGTCGATATGGGCACGGCCGTTGCCCACGCTGGGCAGGCTGAACGCGCGCACGCCCGGCCAGCGCTGCTCCACGGCCTCCATGGCCGGCGTGATGCGGGACTCGGGCAGGCCGAACACCACGAAGGAGTGCTCGGCACGGACGTGCTGATGATGCAGCGCGCCATAGCGGTGGTCGAGCGTCCATTCGATCATGGGCCAGGCCATGACCGGGAAGCCGGGCACGAAGGTGTGCTCGCGGATGAAGAACCCGGGAATGCGGTTATAGGGATTGGGCACGATCTCGCTGCCCTCGGGAAAGACGCCCATCTGCAGCCGCTGCTGGTTCTCAGGCAGGCTCATGTCGGCCGAACCCTGACCTTGCTGCGCCAGTTCCGCGCAACGCTGGGTGATCAACGCCTCGGCCTCTGGGTGCAGCGCCAGGGGCAGGTCCAACGCCGCCGCAGCGGCCTGGCGGGTGTGGTCGTCGGGCGTGCCGCCGATGCCGCCGCAGGAAAACACGATGTCGCCGCTGGCGAAGCTGCGGCGATAGGCCTCGACGAGGCGCGCGCGGTCGTCTCCCAGGAATTGCGCCCAGGCCAGTTGCAGGCCGCGCGCGCTCAGGAACTGCACGATCTGCGAGAAATGCTTGTCCTGGCGGCGTCCGGACAGGATCTCGTCACCGACGATGATGAGGCCGATGCGAGGCGTGGCGGGAGTGTGGCTCATGGCAGGCGTGGGGGCTCCAGGATGACGGTGTCGCCGGACTCCTGGCGCAGGCGCGTCAGGGCGTCCAGCCCGAAATGGGCAAAGACCAGCGACGAGAAGACCGGCAGCACGATCCAGGCCGGTGGCAGCAGGTTGATCAGCGAGCAGATGCCCCCCACGGCCCAGAAGCCCAGGCTGTGGCGCTTGAGCAGCAGGCGCCGCTCTTCGGGGGATGCGTGGTCGGCCAGGGCATCCACGCGCAGGATCAGCGTGAAGGCGAAGGCCCACCAGAAGACGGACAGCAACAGCGCCATGGGCGGGAAAAGCCACAGCGGCAGCGTCAACAGCCACCCCAGGGCGAACACCGCCATGACCCACACGGCGTTCCAGAGGCCGATGGCCAGGGTGTGGCGCCCCCGCTTGGCGATGCCCGGATAGTCGCGCGGCACGATGTGACGCAGCACCAGCGGCATGACGACGATGGCGGCCACCACCAGGCCCAGCGCCCCCGCGCAAGGCAGCAGGATGGCGCATGCCAGCAAGGGCACCAGCCATATCTTGATGGAGAAGACCCCCACGGCCAGCAGCCACTCGTCGACCCGGTTCAGGGTGTCCCAGCGGGCGGCCTCGGCGGCCAGCCATCCGGTCAGGGGCGTCCAGAACAGCCACAGCAGCAGGATGGCGCCGAAAAACATCACGAGGAAAGGCAGCAGCAGCGCGAACAGCATGCGCGGATGGCACTGCGAGACCGCGGCGCGCTTGAAGGCGCGTCCCACGCCCGCGAATCCAGCGGATCGCGGCGAAGGCTGAGAGAGATCAATGTGACGAGTCATGCGGATCCTGGGTCGGCGTGGCAGGCAGGTATGATGATAGTCAAACCTGCCATGAATTGCCGGACATGCCCGTCTACACGCCTGTCTCCGCCCCCGCCGCCACGCTGGCCGCGGCGGATGCGCCCCCCTCGCTGGTGGTCTGTTATTGCGCCGAATGGTGCGGCACCTGCCGCGAGTACCTGCCGCCTTTCGAGGCCTTGTCGGCGCGCCATCCCGAGTACCGCTTCGCCTGGGTCGACATCGAGGAACACCCCGAACTGCTGGGTGACGAGGATGTCGAGAATTTCCCGACCGTGCTGGTCGTGCGCGAAGGCACGCCGCTCTTCTATGGCACGCTGCTGCCGCACATCGGCCACCTGGAACGGCTGCTTCAGGCCGGCACGCCCATGCAGTCCGGCCAGCCCCTGCCCGACATCGACGCGCTGGTGCGCAGCCTGCCCGCGCCGCAAGATCTGGCTGGCGCCTGAGCCGTCACCGCGACGCCGGGCCTTGGCATGAAAAAAGCCGGTGATGCCCATCACCGGCTTTTTCACTTCGGGGCAGGCGTCACCGCCTGCCAACCATCACTCGTCCGACTTGCGCGGGCCGCCGCCCAGCAACACGCCCAGGGCACGACGCGCAGGCGCGCGCGACGGGTTGGCGGCGGGTGCCGACGCCTGGCTGTCGCCCGACGGGGCGGCCGAGGGTTCATAAGGCTTGGAGAAGAATTCGTCCACGGGTTGGCGCGGCGCCGACGACCCACGGCCGCTGCCTGCGCTGCGCGACGCGCCCCGTTCCGGACGCTCGGACCGTTCCGGGCGCGAACCGCGCCCCTCGCCACGGCTGTCATGGCGCGAACGCGAGGACGCTTCGACCGGCAGATCCAGCGAACCGCGCGGCACCGGCCGCTTGATCAGCTTCTCGATCTCGACCAGCAGCTTTTCCTCGTTGGGGCTGAAGAGTGCGATGGCTTCGCCCGACGCGCCGGCACGGCCCGTGCGGCCGATACGGTGCACGTAGTCTTCCGCGCTGTAAGGCAGGTCGTAGTTGATGACGCAAGGCACGCCGGCGACGTCCAGGCCGCGCGCGGCCACGTCGGTGGCCACCAGCACTTCCAGCTCGCCGGCCTTGAAGGCTTCCAGCGCCTTCATGCGGTCGCCCTGGGTCTTGTCGCCGTGGATGGATTCGGCGCGCACGCCGTCGCGTTCGAGTTCGCGCGCCAGGCGGCCCGTGCCGATCTTGGTGTTCGAGAACACGATGACCTGCTTCAGGCCGCGCGACTTGACCAGGTGCACGACCGCGGCACGCTTGGCTTCGGGCGCCAGCGGATAGGCGATCTGCGTGACCGTGTCGGCCGTGGCGTTGCGGCCCGCCACCGCGATCTCGACCGGGTCATGCAGGTAGGAGCGCGCGAGCTTGCGGATTTCGTTGCTGAAGGTGGCCGAGAAAAGCAGCGTCTGGCGCTGCTGCGGCAGCAGGCGGATGATGCGTTCGAGGTCGGGCAGGAAACCCATGTCCAGCATGCGATCGGCTTCGTCCAGCACCAGGATGCCGACCTGGCCGAGGTTCACGTTGCGCTGCTCGACGTGATCCAGCAGGCGGCCCGGCGTGGCGATCAGGACTTCGCAACCGTTACGCAGCGCAAGCTTCTGCGGACCGATGTCCACGCCGCCGAACACCACGGCGGTGCGCAGCGGCGAGTGCAGGCTGTATTTGCGGGCGTTGTCGGCAACCTGGTCGGCCAGTTCGCGGGTGGGCGCCAGGATCAGCGCGCGCACCGGGTGGCGCGCCGGCGACATGCTGTTGTTGGCCAACGGCATCAGGCGGTGCAGGATGGGCAGCGTGAAGGCAGCCGTCTTGCCCGTGCCCGTCTGGGCGGCGCCCATGACGTCGCGGCCATTCATGACCACCGGGATTGCCTGCGCCTGGATGGGCGTCGGCACGGTATAACCGGTTTCGGCCACGGCCTTCTGCAGGTCGGGATGCAGGCCGCAATCGGCGAACGTGGCGACAGCCGTTGCGGCCGCCTCGGTGGAGGGAGTATTTGCTTGCGTCATTGGGTATTGCACATGCCGCGGTCGGCAGGAAACCGGGTTGCGGAAGGCTGAGAATTGGGCATTTTAGCGCAGGTACCCCGATAAGCCCCAGGCGGGGCCTGAGAAATACCTTGCGCGGGGCCTGCGGATCAGGCGCCGAAGAGCCCCAGGACGCCCCGTAACACCCACAATACGGTCATGCCGGCCACGATGACCAGGACCGCGCTGCGCGTGCGCAGGAAGACGGCGATGCCGGCCAGGCCGGCGACCAGCTTGACGTCGAAACTGGGACCCGTGCCGGCATGCCAGGGCAGGAAATCGGGCACGATGATGGCGGTCAATGCCGCGGCGGGCGCATAGCGCAGCGCACGCCGCACGCCGTCGGGCAGCGGCAGGTAATCACCCAGCAGCATGTAGCCGGCGCGGGTGATGAGGCTGCAGACGGTCAGCAGCGCAATGGCGCCGTAGACGTACCATTCCGACGGCCAAAGCCCCAGGGTCATGATGCCCCCTTCAGCCTGCGCTCGGCCCACACGCCCGCCAGGATGCCCGCGGCCACCGCCGCGACCAGACCCAGCCGCAAGGGCAGCAACTGCCCCACCCACGCCGTGACGCCCGCCGCCAGCATGGCGGTGATCACCGGCCGCGAGCTGGCCAGCGGCACCGTGATGGCGAGCAGCGCCAGCACCGCCGCGAAATCGAGCGACCAGGCCGTGGGCACCATGCTGCCCAGGTAGATGCCGAGGATGGACGATGACTGCCACGTGATCCAGCCCGGCACGATCACGCCCAGGAAGAACCACAGCTGGTCGCGCGTGCCGCGCACGGCGGCGTCGCCATAGCGTGGCATGAACAGCACGAAGGACATGTCGGTGGTGAAATAGCCCAGGAACAGCCGCTTGGGCCAGGTCATGTGGCGGAAGAACGGGTGCAGCGCCGCGCCGAAGATGATGAAACGCACGTTCACCACGAAGCCCGCCAGGAACACCAGCCACAGGGGCGCGCCGGTGGCGATGAGCGGAAGCGAGGTGAGCTGGGCCGACCCGGCGTAGATGAGCAGCGTCATGGCCAGGGCCATGTTTTCGGTCAGGCCCGACTTGACCATGGCCACGCCGGTGACCAGCCCCCAGGTTCCGGTGGCGATGAGGGCGGGCAGGATGGCGTGCACGCCCGCGCGAAAACTGGCCGAGCGCTCGGCCGCCCGGCGCGCGTTCAAGTCGTGGTCATCGGTCCCGGCATCAGGCTGCACGGGAGGCTCCGTGCCGAGGCAGGAAAAATGGCATGGGAATCCAGCGAGGTGGGCGCAGCAACTGTCATGCGCCCCTTGATACAATGAGTATGTCATAAACCCCGTGCGCCGTCTTGGCCGCGGCCCGGCCAGGGCCCGCCCCGGCGCCCAGTACGAAATACCAGGAAAAGCCATGACCGCCGCTGCCGCCCCGGATGCCAGCCACACGCAAGAAGTCATCGAAGTCGGCGCCGAGTCGCTGCCGGTCTACTGTCCGGGTCCGAACGCCCCCGCCTGGAGCATGCACCCCCGGGTCTTCCTCGACGTCGCCCACACTGGCAGCGCCCGTTGCGCCTACTGTGGCGCCACCTACAAGCTCAAGCCCGGCACCGTCGTCCACGGCCACTGAGCGCGCCCGACGCGCCGCCGCTCCTTCCCGACCCAACTCGCGCTGCCTTCAGAGCCCCGCCTGCCCATGTTCGCCACCCCCGACGAAGCCGAGCACGCCTTCTACGAAGCCCTGGAACAGGGCGACACCACGCGCCTGATGCAGATCTGGGCCGATGACGAGGAAATCGTCTGCGTCCATCCTGGTGGCGTACGCCTGGTGGGCCATGCCGCCGTGCTGGAGTCCTGGCAGGAAATCCTGGGCAACGGTCCGCTGGTCATCCGGCCGCTGCGCAACATCGTCATGCACAGCATGATGTGCGCCGTCCACAACCTGGTGGAACAGGTGTCGGCCTCGACGCCGGAAGGCAACCAGATCGTGCATTGCTACGCCACGCACGTCTATCACAAGGGCCCGACGGGCTGGCGGCTGGTGCTGCACCATGCGTCGCCCGCGCCGCCCAGCGCCGGCCTGCTGGACATGCACGACATGCCCGACACCCTGCATTGATGCACAGGACCTGCCGTTGACCGCGCGCCTCGACACGAGCCCCTGCCCCGTTCCCGCCTGGCTGCCTGACCGCCACTCCCAGACGCTGTACGCCACCCTGGCGGCCGCCCACCACCGCATCGCCTTCGTGCGCGAGCGCGTGGAGGCGCCCGACAGCGACTTCGTCGATTTCGACTGGGCCGGCCCCGGCCTCTTTCCCACCCGCACGCCGCCCGACGCCGTGGCCGATGCGCTGGCCCTGCCCGACAAAGTGGCTGCCATGCGCTGGATGACCCCGAGCGACTGGCAAGGCCTGCCCAGCGTGCCGGACACCCCCGCCCTGATGCTGTTCCACGGCCTGGAAGGCGGCAGCAGCAGCCGCTACGCCCAGGCCATCGCCCAGCATTTCCGCGGGCGCGGCTGGGTGGTGGTGATTGCCCACTTCCGCGGTTGCTCCGGCTATCCCAACCGCCTGGCGCGCGCCTATTATTCCGGCGACTCCGACGAAATCGGCTTCATGCTGCAGGCTGCCCGGGCACGCCTGCCCAATGCCCGCTGGCACGCGGTGGGCGTCTCGCTGGGCGGCAACGCGCTATTGAAATACCTGGGCGAACAGGGCCAGGCTGCCCAGCCGTTGCTGGCGGCCGCCGCTGGCGTATCGGTGCCCCTGGATCTCGTCGCGGCCGGCAACTGCCTGTCGCGCGGCGTCATCAACCGCCAGATCTACAGCCGCTATTTCCTGCGCACCATGAAAAGCAAGGTGCTGGAGAAGGCCAGCCGCTTCCCCGGCGCGCTGGACGTCCATCGCATCACGCATGCCCGCGACCTGCGGGAGTTCGACGACGCCTACACGGCGCCCATGCACGGTTTCCGCAATGCGCTGGACTACTGGAGCCGCGCGGCCAGCAAGCCCTGGCTGGCGCACATCCAGGTGCCCACGCTGGTGCTGAACGCGCGCAACGATCCCTTCCTGCCCGAGCCTGCCCTGCCGGGCCCCGCCGAGTGTTCGGCCAGCGTGCTGCTGCACCAGCCGGCGGAAGGCGGTCATGCGGGGTTCCCCACGGGCGTGTTCCCGGGCCATCTGAGCTGGCTGCCGCAGCGGCTGGCGCGCTACTTCGATACGCGGCTGTAAGCCACGGCCAACGAGCGCTCCTGGGCGCCCGGCCGCGCTCAAGAACGGAAGCGCTCCAGCAGCTTGCGCTCTTCCGCCAGCCTGTCCTTGGCCTCGCGGATTTCCACGTCGATCTGCGACTGCTCATAGAAGTCGCTGGAGATATTGCGCGCCTGCTGCAATTGCGAGACCGCCGCGGGCAGCGCGCCCACGGCCAGGTAATAGCGCGCCATGTCCCGGCGCGCGGCGACCGGCTGCTGCAGGGCCTCGGCGCTTTGCGCGATCAACTGGTAAAGACGCGGCTCTTCGTCGCCCCAGGCCTTCAGGCGCTCCTGCAGGAAGGCCATGGCCTCCTGGTGGCGGCCGCTGCGCTGGAGGTTCTGGGCATACAGGTAGCCCAGGATGCGCCGGTCCGGCCAACGCTTGTAGGCCGCATCCGCGCGCTGCAAGGCCTGCGCCGTATCGCCGCTGGCGGACGCCAGCTCGATCTCGGCCCGCGCGATCTGGGGCGAGTCACGATAGCCCTCGCGCGCCTGCGCCAGGGCCCGCTCGGCCTCGGCAGTGTTACCGCGCTGGATTTCGGCCAAGGCCACGCCATAACGGGCGGCGGCCTGCCGCACGCCCGACAGCGATTGCGCCTCGTTGTTCAATTGCTGCACGGCCGCGCGCAGGTTCTGTCCGTCGAGCGCCTGCGTGACGCGCAGGCGCGCCCGCACGAACCAGAAATCGTCGCTGTCGGCGCGATGCAGGTCGGGCATCGCCCGCACACGGTTCTGCATGTCCGACATCCGCTCGATCGACAGCGGGTGGGTGGACGCATAGGCGCCCGCGCCACGGCCCTCGTTCAGGCGGGACACGTTCATGAGGCGGCCGAACATGCGCGCCATGCCGCCCGGGTCGTAGCCCGCCTTGCTGAGCATTTCCATGCCGGCCCGGTCGGCTTCGCGCTCGGCGTCGCGCGAGAAACCCAGTTGCTGGTTGATGGCGGCCGCCTGGCCAAACGCCGCCAGGCCCGAGGCCAGGTCGACGCCGCCCGCCAGGCCTGCCAGCAGGGCAGCGGCCATGGAGGCCATCATGATGGTGCCGGTCTGGTTCTGCTGGGTAAAGCCGCGCGCGATGTGGCGCTGCGAGACGTGGCCGATTTCGTGGGCCAGCACGCCGGCCAGCTCGGACTCGGTGTCGGACGACACCACCAGGCCGCTGTTGATGCCGATGTAGCCGCCCGGCATGGCGAAGGCGTTGATGCCGGGGTCGCGCACCCCGAATACCTCGATCTGCGGTGCGCCGCCGGGGGCATGCGCAGCCAGTTTGCGGCCCATGACAGTGAGGTACTGGATGACCTCGGTATCATCGATGTAGGTGGGATCCCGGCGGCCCTGCACCATGATGGCTTCGCCCAACCGGCGCTCCAGGGCGGGCGAGAGATCCGCGCCCGACGCCGTGCCCATGCTGGGCAGCCCGACCGGCTGGGCCAGCGCGCCGGGCGCCCCCAGCAGGCCCGGCACGAGGACAGCCAGGACGCCTGCCGCGCAGACGCGACGGCCTGCCGAGTAAAGTCGGTTCTCCATCCGTCTATGATAGCGGTTGGCGCCTGCGGGTTCTCTGAAGATGGGGCCCACCCCGAGGCGCTTTGCGCCTCCCCCTCAAGGGGGCGACGCTGGCGGTCCGGCGGCGCCGGCCCCGCTGCGTCCCGGATCGAGGGAAAACGCGTAGGCGCAGGCATGGTGGGCGCCGCCTGGCAGCATGCACGTAGACATGACCGACAGATAAAGAAGGTACCAAGAACGATGCGACCGATACGCAAAGCTGTTTTCCCCGTCGCGGGGCTGGGAACCCGCTTCCTGCCCGCCACCAAGGCCATGCCCAAGGAAATGTTGCCAGTGGTGGACAAGCCGCTGATCCAGTACGCCGTGGAAGAGGCCGTGGCTGCGGGCATCACCGACCTGATCTTCGTCACGGGCCGCAACAAGCGCGCCATCGAGGATCACTTCGACTCCGCCCCCGAGCTGGAAGCCGAGCTGGCAGCCAAGAACAAGCATGAGCTGCTCGCCACGGTGCGCGGCGTGCTGCCGCCGCATGTGAACTGCCTGTATATCCGCCAGTCCGCCCCGCTGGGCCTGGGCCACGCGGTGCTGTCGGCCTATCCGGCAGTGGGCAACGAGCCCTTCGCCGTGCTGCTGGCCGACGACCTGATCGACTCCAGCCGCCCCGCGCTGGCCCAGTTGATAGACGCCGCGCTGGCGCACCAGGGCAGCGTGCTGGGCGTGCAGGACGTGCCGCGCGCCGACACGAAGAAGTACGGCATCGTGGCCACCACCCCGCTGGACAGCCGCACCGAGCGCGTCAGCGCCATCGTGGAAAAGCCCGACCCCGAGCAGGCGCCGTCCACGCTGGCCGTGGTGGGCCGCTATGTGCTGGATGCGGAAATCTTCGGCCATCTGCGCGCCACGCGTCCCGGCGCCGGCAACGAGATCCAGCTGACCGACGGCATTGCCTCGCTCATGCAGCACCGCCCCGTCTTTGCGCACCGCTATGAGGGCACGCGTTATGACTGTGGCAACAAGACCGGCATGTTCGAAGCCACGGTCGCCCTGGGCCGCAAGTATCACGGCCTCGAGCCCTGATGCGCCGGGACGGGCAGGGGCCGCGCAACCCCGGCTCCTGCCCGTCCAACCGCCTACTCAAGCACGATGTTCGCCTGCCGCGCCACCTTCCTGAACGCGGCGATCTCGTGATCCACCCGGGCGCGGAACGGCGCCTCGGGCAGGAACACCGGCAGCATGCCGGCTTGCACCAGCACCTGGCGCACCCGCTCCGACGCCATTGCCCGCTGCAGGGCCGCGGCCAGCCGGTCCCTGGCGGCGGCCGGCGTGCCCTTGGGCAAGGCGAGCGCGATCCAGCCGCCAAAGGTCGCATCGGGCAGCCCGAGTTCGGCCACCGTCGGCACGTCAGGCAATTGCGCCACCCGTTCCTGCCCGAAGACCGCCAGCGGACGCAGGTCCCCGGACTGGATGCGGGCCAGCGTCGCGGCCAGCGTTTCCGGCGCCACGTCGACCTCGCTGCCCAGCAGCGCCGTCACGACCTGGCTGCTGCCGCGATACGGCACGGGCGTCAGGTCCACCTTCGCCGCGATGGCGAATATCTCGCCCATCAGGTGGGTGACCGACCCCACGCCGTAGGTGCCGTAGGTCAGCTTGCCCGGCGCGCTGCGCGCCTGCTGCAGCAGCACTGGCGTGGAGGCGACGTTTCCTTGCTCGCGCGCCACCAGCACCATCGGCAGGTCCGCCACCACGGCCAGCAGGTCGAAGCTTTCCACCGGGTCATAGGGCAGGCCCTGCTTGAGCGCCGGCAGCACCGTGTAGGTGGAGGACCCTGACAGCAGCAGGGTGTAGCCGTCCGGCTCGGCCCGGGCCACCGCGCTGGCGCCGATGATCGTGCTGGCGCCCGAGCGGTTCTCCACCACCACGGCCTGGCCCAGGTCCGCCGCCAGGGGCTCGGCCAGGGCCCGCGCCACCATGTCGTTGGCGCCGCCGGGGCCGAAGGGCACGACGATGCGCACCGGTTTGTTCGGGAAGTCCTGCGCGATGGCCGGCGCCTGCGCCAATGCCACGCCGCAACAAGCCGCCAGCCATGCTCTGGTCCACATCTTCATGCGCATTTCTCCTTGACGTTTTTTTCTTCGTCCACCTGCGGGGACCCGCGGAGGTGTGGAAAATTCTGGGAGCCCGCCCACGGGACAACAAGCACCGAATCGAGAAGCGGCGCTTGCCGTATCGGCAAAACAGGACGGCGAGGGCGGGGGTCGCGCCAGGGGGAGGCTGCCTTGCCGCAACGGCAAGGCCATGCTGCTTTTCTTGTGATTGCCAGCATGCGGCCAGCCGCGTAGATTGGCGCCATCTCCCCTTTTCCCGCCTCTCCCTTCTTGTCGCCATGTCCAGAGAACACGCCATCGCGCAGGCAGCCGCGCATTTCGACAGCGGTCACTTCCAACGCAGGCTGCAGGCGCTGGTCGCCTGTCCCACCGAATGCCAGGAGCCGGATCGCGCCGGCGTGCTGCTGGACTACCTGCACGCCCACCTGGGCCCGCTGCTGCGCGAGCTCGGCTTCGACTGGCAGGTGCTGGACAACCCCGTCGCCGGCGCGCCCCCGTTGATGGTGGCGAGACGCCAGGAGCCCGACGCGGCCTTCACCGTGCTGGCTTACGGCCATGGCGACGTGGTGCGCGGCCACGAGGGCAAATGGCGCGGCGGCCGCTCTCCCTGGACGCTGGACGTGGAGGGTGACCGCTGGTACGGCCGCGGCGCGGCGGACAACAAGGGCCAGCACGCCATCAACCTGGCCGCGCTGGGTGAAACCATCCAGGCGCGGGGCGGCCGCCTGGGCTACGACGTGACCTGGGTGTTCGAAATGGGCGAAGAGATCGGCTCGCCCGGCCTGGATGCCTTCTGCGCCCGGCATGCCGACCTGCTGCGCGCCGACCTGTTCCTGGCCTCTGACGGTCCGCGCCTGGGCGCCACCAAGCCGACGGTCTTCCTGGGCGCGCGGGGCGGCTGCAATTTCGACCTCAGCCTGGACCTGCGCGAGGGCGCACACCATTCCGGCAACTGGGGCGGGCTGCTGCGCAATCCGGCCTGGCGCCTGGCGCACGCGCTGGCCAGCCTGGTCGATGCCAACGGCCGCATCCTGGTGCCCGGCCTGCTGCCGAATGAACTGCCCGCCAACGTGCGCGCCGCCTTGCGCGACGTGCGGGTCGCCAGCGACGCGGGCGATCCCGAGATCGACCCCGGCTGGGGCGAACCCGGCCTGAGCCCGGCCGAACAGGTCTTCGGCTGGAACACGCTGGAAATCCTCGCCTTCACCGCCGGCACGCCTGAATCGCCCGTCAACGCCATCCCGGGCCAGGCACGCGCCCACTGCCAGATCCGCTATGTCGTCGGCAGCGACCCTGACCATTTCCTGGCGCACATCCGCGCGCACCTGGACGCGCACGGCTACACGGACGTGGCACTGGCCCAGAGCGGAGAAATGTTCCGCGCGACCCGGCTCGATCCCGACAATCCCTGGGTGGAACTGGTCCTGCAGTCGCTGGCCCGGACCACGGGCCGGCCCGCCACCTTGCTGCCCAACCTGGGCGGCAGCCTGCCCAACGATGTCTTTGCGGAAACGCTGGGCCTGCCCACCGTGTGGGTGCCCCACTCGTATCCGGCCTGCTCGCAGCATGCGCCCAACGAACACCTGCTGGGCAGCGTGGCGCGCGAGGCCTTGCAGATCATGGCGGGCCTGTATTGGGACCTGGGCGAACGGGGCGGCGCCATCGCGCGCGCGCTGCGCGACAGGCCTCGCGCCATTGCGCCGGGGCCATGACGGCCGCCGCCTGACGGTTGCCGCAAGCCCACACACCATGCGCGAGCCGAGATCCCCCAGCCTGCTGTCACGCCACCTGCAGGACACGTCGATACGCTATTTCCTGGAGGTGGCCCGCACCGGCTCCATCGCCGAGGCCTCGCAGCGCCTGAACGTGGCCGGCTCGGCGATCAGCCGGCACATCGCGCAGCTCGAGGAACGGCTGGAAACCAGCCTGTTCGAACGGCACCCGCGCGGCATGGTGCCGAACGCCGCCGGCGAGCTGCTGGCCAGCTACGCGCTCAAGCAATCCCATGACAGCGAGCGCGTGGCCCATGACATCCAGGCCCTGCAAGGCTTGCAGGGCGGGCGGGTGCGCCTGGCCACGTCCGAGGGCTTCGCGATGGAGTTCATGCCCCAGTTGATCGCCAGCTTCCAGCGCCAGCACCCGGGCGTGCATTTCAACCTGGACGTGCTGGCGCCGGCGGAGGTCTCGCGCCGCGTGCTGCAAAGCGATGCCGACATCGGACTGACCTTCACGCTGTCGGCGGAAAAGGACATCCGTGTCGAACTGGTGCGCCCCGCTCCCATCTACGCGGTGATGCGGCGGGAACACCCCTTGGCCGGCCATCGCCGGCTGAGCGTGGCGCAACTGGCCGGCTGGCCGATGGCGCTGCCCGCGCCCGACACCACCGTGCGCCAGATCTTCGACATCGTCTGCAGCCGCAAGCGCGTCGTCATCCAGCCCGCGCTGACCAGCAACTATGTGGCGGGCCTCTTCGGCTTCCTGCGGGACGACGATGGCATCACCATCGCCAGCGGCATCTCGGTGCGCAGGCAGGTCGAGCGCGGCGAGCTCGCCGCCGTCGCGCTGCACGACCAGGGCTTCGCCATGCGCAAGCTGGAAGTGCAGACCCTGGCGGGGCGCGAGCAGCCGCGTGCGGCGCGCGCGTTCCTGGAGGCGCTCATTGCCGAGCTGTCCAAGGACGACGGCGCGCAGTGAGCGCGCCGCGGGCCCTGCCGCCCGGCCGAGCTCAGACCGGCAGGCGGGTGGTCGACAGCACCTGGCGCAAGCCGATGAAGGTACGCACCTGGCGCACCCCGGGCAGGTAGAGCAGCTGTTCGGCGTGGAGGCGATTGAAGCTTTCGTTGTCGCGGGTGCGCAGCACCATGATGTAGTCGAACTCACCGGTCACGACATGGCATTCCATGCAGCCGGAAACCTTCTGCGCCGCCACCTCGAAATCCGCGAAGGCCTGGGGCGTGGAACGGTCGAGCACCACGCCGATGATCACCAGCATGCCCATCTCCACCGCCTGCGGATCGAGCAAGGCCACCACCTGCCGGATGAGGCCTGCCTTCTTCAAGCGCTCCACGCGACGCAGGCAGGCGGGAGGGCTCAGGTGGACCTTCTCGGCCAGGCTCTGGTTGGAGATCGACGCATCGGCCTGAAGCAGCCGCAGGATCTGCAGGTCCGTGCGATCCAGCGTCTCGGAGAGCGGAGCGGAAGACGCATTCTTCATGAGAAATTTTATTTCCTTGAAATGCAGAAAAGATAAATTATTCGATAAATATAATCGAAAATTATTATTCAACAACCAAAAACAGGACGAATTTCAGAATTAAATTTCCCGCACTTTTCCCTATCATTTCAAGGTCTTTTCCCCTTCTGCCTGCCAGGAATCCGACCATGAATCTCCAGCAACACGCCCGCCATCCGTTGACCTTCGGCCCCACGCCCATCCAGCCGCTCAAGCGCCTGTCCGCCCACCTCGGCGGCAAGGTCGAGCTCTACGCCAAGCGCGAGGACTGCAACTCCGGCCTGGCCTTCGGCGGCAACAAGACCCGCAAGCTCGAATACCTGATTCCCGAAGCCATCGAAGGCGGCTACGACACGCTGGTCTCGATCGGCGGCATCCAGTCGAACCAGACCCGCCAGGTGGCGGCCGTGGCCGCGCATCTGGGCATGAAGTGCGTGCTGGTGCAGGAGAACTGGGTCAACTACTCCGACGCCGTCTATGACCGGGTCGGCAACATCGAGATGTCGCGCATCATGGGCGCGGATGTGCGCCTCGACGCCGCCGGTTTCGACATCGGCATCCGACCCAGTTGGGAGCAGGCGATGGAAGACGTGCGCCGCGCGGGCGGCAAGCCTTTCCCCATCCCGGCCGGATGCTCGGAGCATCCCAAGGGAGGACTCGGCTTCGTGGGCTTTGCCGAGGAAGTGCGGCAACAGGAGAAGGAGCTGGGCTTCACCTTCGACTACATCGTCGTGTGCTCGGTCACGGGCAGCACGCAGGCAGGCATGGTGGTGGGTTTCGCGGCCGATGGCCGCAGCCAGCGCGTGATCGGCATCGACGCCTCGGCCAAGCCCGAGGCGACCCGCGCGCAGGTGCTGCGCATTGCGCAAAACACCGCGAAGCTCGTCGAGCTGGACCGCGAGATCATCGACGCCGACATCATCCTGGATACGCGCTATGGCGGCCCCGAATACGGCCTGCCGAACGAAGGCACGCTCGAGGCCATCCGCCTGTGCGCCCGCCAGGAAGCCATGCTGACCGACCCGGTATACGAGGGAAAATCGATGCACGGCATGATCGACATGGTGCGCAACGGCGAATTCCCCGCCGGCTCGAAGGTGCTGTATGCGCACCTGGGCGGCGTGCCGGCCCTGAATGCCTACAGCTTCATCTTCCGCAACGGCTGAACGCAGTCGCGCCGGTCCGGCGGCGGCGCCGTGCTGCCCGGGCCGGCGTCATGCGCAAGCCCCTGGCGCGCCAGACAAGGAGGACCCGCGATGCAGACCCACGCACGCCCAAGCCCCCGGCGGGAGACAGGCTCCCCCGGCACGCCGGACGTCGACGAGGCGCAGGATTGGCGCGATGCCCTTGATGCGCTGCTGGCCGCATGGGGACCGGAACAAGGCCCGCCGCGGGCTCGCGCCGTCCTGGACGCCTTGCTTGCGCATGCCAGCTCGCGCGGCGTCGACTGGCATCCGGCGGGGCAAGCGCCGGACTCGCGGGCATCAGGCCAGGTCGCGTCCGGGGCTGGCGACGCGGCCCCCGCGCAAGGCAAGGACGGGAAGGAAGTAGCGGATCTCTCGGCCTGGCTGCCGCTGGCCTCGAACTGAAGGCGGGGCGGACTCAGCCGGTGGCCGACCGAGGGGCGGGCCGCGCGAGGGGCGGCGCCCCCCAACGCCCCTTGGACGACAGGCGCATCAGCGTGCGCAGCGCCACCAGCAGGCCGATGACCTCGGTCATGGCAGCGGGAATCCACATGGTGAGGCCGCCGATGCTCTGGTCGGTCTGCGCCGACATGGCCATGGCCCGGCCGCACAATTCGAACAAGGGATAGATGTCGCGCTCGGTGAAGGCGATGACCGCCCCCGCGACCATCTGCGGCGCCATGGTCACGATGGGCGAGATCACGCGCCCGCCCGGCGACATGGCCGCGGGCGGACTGGGCCGGCGGTCCAGGATCAGGTTCCAGTACATGAAGCCGCTGATGACCACGGACCAGTTCATCAGGCGGTACAGGCGCCAGTCCAGCATCGAATAGAACTGCACCGACGGCAGCAGCCAGATCAGCACCAGGAAGACGAACAGCGCCGGCACGAAGATGGGATTGGTCAGCACCCCTTCCAGGATGCGCCCCGCCAGCGTGCGGCGGAATCTCATGAGCCGGTTGCGCCAGGCCAGCGGCAGGCCTGCCCGCATGACCGAACCGGGGTAGGCGGCCATGAGCACCAGCGGCCCCAGGTGATGCAGCACCAGGTGCTGGATGCGGTGGATGAAGAACATCCGCTCGGCGTAATAGTCGACCCGGGTGTGCAGCGACAGGTAGAGCAGCACCATGCCGGCCCAGAACAGGGCCTGGCGCGCGCCATTGACCCGGTGCACGCGCTGGCCGCGCAGGAATAGCACGCCCGCCAGCACGAAGGCGGCGATCAGGGTGGGAGAGAACTCCCAGGGAACCAGCCAGCCGATCCAGTCCATGCCCGAGGGTGCCGATAGAAGGAAAAAAAGCCCCGGCACACGCGGCGCGGGGCTTCTGGATTGTAGACGAGCCAAGTTGGCCCGGCCTTGCGCTGAATCAGGTGTAAACCCGAGCCCCGCTTGCCAGGCCGGGCTTGGTCAGGCGTGCTCGCGCGGCTGGCGCGTGTCGCCCCATTGCACGCGGCGCACGTCGGGATGCGCGCTCAGGCGGCGCGCCTGCGACATCAGGTCGCGGCGCTGGCCGGGCTCGCAGCGCACGGTGACGCAGGCCGCCGCCATGCCGGCGGTCTCGCCGCGGTCGACTTCCATGTGCGCCACGTCCAGGCCGGCCGCCTGGAAATCCAGGTAGATCTGCTTGCGCAGGCTGCCCACCGAGGCTTGCGGACACTCGACCGTCAAGCGCGACACGGCGCGGCGTTGGCCTTGCGCGGTCGCGCGGGACACGCCGGCACGGCGAAGGAACAGTTCGAAAAGACGCATATCGACCTCCTGTTGCAGCACGGAACGTCGTAAGCAGGCTCAGCCGCGACTTGCTCCCAGTCGTCGAGCCGGGAACGCGCGGGACGCGTGACCAGGCCTTTCCGAATGGAAGGGTCGCGTGGAACGGATTGGGTGGAATGCACCAGCGGTCCGGAAGGGCTGGATGTGCGCCGATGAAGCGAATCCAGGAAAACCGTTGGTGGTATGCCACACCCTGCAGGACAGGATGCGGCAGGCGGTGCTCTGCGTGAATCCTGTCAGGCAGCGTAGCCGATGCGGGATCGACTACTGTCGCCGTCAGTGGCGGCGTGTCCAGCGCTGTTGCCAGTGCTCACAGAGCAGCTCCGAAATTGAAGAGCCTCGATCTTAGGCCGATTTTCCTTCAAATACAAGCTTTTAGCGGGGTTTTTACGCCCAACTTGCGGAAAATGGCGTCCGCGCAACAGCGGCCCGTCATGCTCAGAGCACGTAGCCGTCCAGCCAGCCCACGGCCGTCCAGATGTAGAGGACGATGGTCGCCACGCCCGACAGCGTCACGATGGTGGCGATCAGCAGATTGGCGATGGCCAGGAAGATCGGGCCCAGCCCCGAGCGGGACACGCGCGCCTGGCCGCTGTTGTAGCGTTGATCGAAGGCCTCGTCCGGCGTCAGGCAATAAATGGCCGAGCTGATGAAACCGTCCACCGCGGGGATCAGCAGCAGGAAGAAGGCGGGGTTGTCCCACCAGCTATCGGCCTGCGTGGACAGCACCAGCAGGATCAGCGAATAACCGGTGATGAGCCAGGGGCGGCGGCGCCCCATGTACCAGGCATGCGCGCCCAGGAACCCCAGGAAGGTGGCCAACAGCCCAGCCACCAGCTTGTGCCGGAAGTGGCGCGCGCGCGGCGCGGCGGGCCGGGGATTGATCGGCGTCACGTCGATGACATGCATGGCGGGAAAGGGAGAAATGTGACAGTCGGGTGGAAAGCGACCCGCAGCGTACGGCAGGACGGGGCTTTCCCGCAATCCGGATTGCCCCCTTCCTCTGCGGCAACGCAAGCGGAGGGCCGCCCGCCCGCGGGTAGAATGCCCGGCATGAGCCTGCCCGACCACGACATCGCCATCCTCGGCGGCGGCCCGGCCGGCAGCGCGCTGGCGCTGCTGCTGGCGCGCACCGCCCCGCGGCCCGACCGCATCGCCCTGTTCCGCGCCCCGCTGCGCGGCGCCGGCCATGCCGCCGACCCGCGCTCGCTGGCCATGAACCATGGCAGCCAGGTGCTGCTGGAATCGCTGGGCGCCTGGCCCCGCGTGGCGGCCGAGATCCGCACGGTGCACGTGTCGCAGCGCGGCCGCCTGGGCCGCACCCTCATCCGGCATGACGACTACGGCGTGCCCCGCCTGGGCAGCGTCGCGGGCTACAGCGCGCTGCACCAGGCGCTGGCCGAGGCCGTCGCGAAAAGCGGCGTGCAGGTCATCGAGGACGGCCAGGCGCGCCTGGCGCGCCATGACGCCCAGGGCGCCACCATCGAACAGGCCGGACGCGCCTGGTCCTGCGGCGTGGCCGTGCAGGCCGACGGCACGCCTGGCGACGCCGCCCCGCGCGATTACGACCAGCACGCCGTGCTGACCCTGGCGCGCGCCAGCCTGCCGCGCGCGGGCTGGGCCTGGGAGCGCTTCACCCGGGAAGGCCCGCTCGCCCTGCTGCCCCACCCCGCCGGCCCCGACGTCCATTCCGTGGTGTGGTGCTGCCGCCCCGAACGCGCCCGCCAGTTGCAGGCCATGGACGAGGCCGAGTTCTCGCGTGCGTTGAACGCGGCTTTCGGCACCCGCCTGGGCCGCCTGTCCGCCCAGCGCCCGGACGGCGTCTTCCCGCTGGCCCTGCGCCTGCGTCCCGCGCTGGCGGAAGGCCGCACAGCGGCCATCGGCAACGCCGCGCAGACGCTGCACCCGGTCGCCGGGCAAGGCTTGAACCTGGGCCTGCGCGACGCGGCACGGCTTGCGCTGTCGCTGGCCGGCTGGCTGCGGCAGGCCGACACCGATCCCGCCCCCTTGCTGGCGCAATACGCCCAGGCCCGCCAGCCGGACCGCCGCGCCACGGCGGGCGTCACCGACTTCCTGCCCCGGGTGTTCGCCACCGGCCTGCCCGCCGTCGAGCACGCCTGCGGCCTGGCCTTGCTGGGCCTGGACCTGGCGGCGCCGTTGCGCGCGCCCCTGGCACGCCACCTGCTGCAGGGCCTGCGGGCCTGAAAGGCCCGCCAGGCAAGGCCCCGGCGCGCGGCAGGGCCTCCCGGTCATCGGGGGGTTAAAATCCGCCGATGCGCCTCGGCCCCTGGACCCTCCCCAACAATGTATTCGTCGCCCCCATGGCGGGCGTGACGGATCGCCCTTTCCGCCAGCTTTGCAAGAAGCTGGGGGCGGGCTACGCCGTGTCGGAAATGGCCGCCAGCAACCCCCAGCTCTGGGACAGCGTGAAAACCTCGCGCCGGCTGGATCACCGCGGCGAAATCGACCCCATCGCGGTCCAGATCGCCGGCGCCGACCCGGCCATGATGGCCGAGGCCGCCGTCTTCAACGTCCAGCGCGGCGCGCAGATCATCGACATCAACATGGGTTGTCCGGTCAAGAAGGTCTGCAAGGCCGCTTCCGGCTCGGCACTGTTGCGCGACGAACCGCTGGTGGGCCGCATCGTGCAGGCCGTCGTCGACGCCTGCCGCCCGCTGGGCATCCCCGTCACGCTGAAGACCCGCACCGGCTGGGACCCCGAACACCGCAACGCGCTGCGCGTGGCGCGCATGGCCGAGGACATCGGCATTTCGGCGCTGATCCTGCATGGCCGCACCCGGGCCGACCTGTATACCGGCCACGCCGAATACGACACCATCCGCGAGGTCAAGGCGGCGTTGTCGATCCCGGTCGTGGCCAATGGCGACATCGACAGTCCGGAAAAGGCCCGCGCCGTCCTGGACTACACTGGCGCCGACGCGGTCATGCTGGGCCGCGCCGCGCAGGGCCGACCCTGGCTCTTCCGCGAGACAGACCATTACCTGCGCACGGGCGAACGCCTGCCGCCGCCCAGCTACGGCGAAATGCGCAGCTTGCTGCTGGCGCACCTGGACGATCACTACCATTTCTATGGCGAGATCACCGGCGTGCGCACGGCGCGCAAGCATATCGGCTGGTACGTCGCCGGCCTGCCCGGGGCCCAGGCGTTCTGCGATGTCATGAACCGCCTGGAATCCACCCGCGAACAGCATCAAGCCGTCGCCGACTGGTTCGGGCGGCTGATGCAGCAGCACGACGCGCCTGACGCCGCGTATTCCCTGGCGGCCTGAGCGGCCGCCAGCCATTTCATTTTTCAGTCCCCCACCTCCGATTCGATACATGAGCAAGAAAGACGTTCTGGAAGACTGCGTGCGCGATAGCCTGGCACGGTATTTCGAAGACCTCGGCGACGCCGAGCCCCACGACATGTGGGAAATGGTGATGCGCTGCGTCGAGCGCCCCGTGCTTGAAGTGGCCATGGAGCGCTCGGGCGGCAACCAGTCGCGCGCCTCCGAAATGCTGGGCATCACCCGCAACACGCTGCGCAAGAAGCTGCTGGCTCACAACATCCGCGCCTGAACGCCCCTCGCCCCTTTTCCATTCCTTCCCTTCCCTGCCCCGATGAAACCTGAAACCGCCCTGCTCTCCGTGTCCGACAAGACCGGCATCGTCGAATTCGCGCGCGCCCTGAACGTGCGCGGCGTGCGCCTGCTGTCGACCGGCGGCACCGCCAAGCTGCTGGCCGAAGCCGGCCTGCCCGTCACCGAAGTCGCCGCCCACACGGGTTCGCCCGAGATCCTGGACGGCCGCGTGAAGACGCTGCATCCGCGCATCCACGGCGGCCTGCTGGCCCGCCGCGACAGCGCCGAGCACATGCAGACGCTGAAGGAACAGGGCATCGACCGCATCGACCTGCTGGTGGTCAACCTCTACCCCTTCCGCGAAACCGTGGCCAAGCCCGGCTGCACCTTCGCCGACGCGGTGGAGAACATCGACATCGGCGGCCCGGCCATGCTGCGCGCGGCCGCCAAGAACCACGGCACGGAAGCCGGCGGCGTGGCCGTCGTGATCGACCCCTCCGACTACAGCCGCGTGCTGGCCGACATGGACAGCCCCGCCGGCGCCCCGTCGTACGCCCTGCGCCTGGAGCTGGCCGCCAAGGTCTACGCCCACACCGCCGCCTATGACGGCGCCATCGCCGCCTACCTGAGCAGCCTGGCCGAGGCCGCGCCCGCCCAGGACGCCGCGCCCGCCCGCAACCCGTGGCCGCGCGTGCTGACGCTGCAGATGAACCAGGCGCAGGCGCTGCGCTACGGCGAGAACCCGCACCAGAGCGCCGCGTTCTACACCGACGCGCACCGCGCCGCCGGCCTGCTGGGCAACTACCGCCAGCTGCAGGGCAAGGAACTGTCCTACAACAACATCGCCGACGCCGATGCCGCCTGGGAATGCGTGCGCAGCTTCGAGGCGCCCGCCTGCGTGATCGTCAAGCACGCCAACCCCTGCGGCGTGGCCGTGGCAGAAGGCACGCTGGCCGCCTACGAGAAGGCCTTCAAGACCGACCCGACCTCGGCCTTCGGCGGCATCATCGCCTTCAACCGTCCGGTGGACGCGGCCACCGCCGAGGCCGTCAGCGGCCAGTTCATGGAAGTGCTGCTGGCCCCCGCCTATGACGGCGCGGCCCTGGCCATCCTGGCCGCCAAGAAGAACGTGCGCGTGCTGGAGGTGCCGGCCGGCACGGGCCAGAACCCGCTCGACGTCAAGCGCGTGGGCGGCGGCTGGCTGGTCCAGAGCCCGGACGCGCATGACGTGCCGGTCTCCGACCTGAAGATCGTCACCAAGAAGGCCCCCACCGAGCAGCAGTTCAAGGACCTGCAGTTCGCCTGGAAGGTCGCCAAGTTCGTGAAGTCCAACGCCATCGTGTTCGTGGCCGACGGCATGACGATGGGCGTGGGCGCGGGCCAGATGAGCCGCATCGACTCGGCGCGCATCGCCTCGATCAAGGCCGAGAACGCCGGCCTGACGCTGCAGGGCTCGGCCGTGGCATCGGACGCCTTCTTCCCCTTCCGCGACGGCCTGGACGTGGTGTGCGACGCGGGCGCGACCTGCGTCATCCAGCCGGGCGGCAGCGTGCGTGACGACGAAGTGATCGCCGCCGCCGACGAGCGCGGCATCGCGATGGTGCTGACCGGCACCCGTCACTTCCGCCACTAAGACGCCACAGCGCCGCCCCGCCGCCATGCGCATCCTCGGCATCGATCCCGGCCTGCGCCGCACCGGCTTCGGCGTGGTCGATGCCGTGGGCGGACGGCTGCGCTACGTGGCAAGCGGCACGGTGGTCGTGCCCGCCAACCTCGGCCTGTCGCAGCGCCTGAAGGTCATCCTCGACAACCTGCGTGAAGTCGCGGGCGATACCCGGCCCGACGTCGCCGCCATGGAAAAGGTGTTCCTGAACACCAACCCCGCCAGCACGCTGCTGCTGGGCCAGGCGCGCGGCGCGGCGCTGTGCGCGCTGGCCGACTCGGGGCTGGAGGTGCACGAGTACACCGCGCTGCAGATCAAGAAATCGGTGGTGGGCACCGGCCGCGCCGCCAAGGAACAGGTGCAGGCGATGGTGCAGCACCTACTGTCGCTGGACGGACGCCCCGCGCCCGACTCGGCCGACGCGCTGGCCTGCGCGATCTGCCACGCCCACGCCGCACCGCTGGCCGACCGCCTGGGCGGTCTCGGCGCCCTTGCAACCCCTGGCCGCGCGCGCATGCGCCGCGGCCGTCTCATCGCCCTATCATGATCGGACGCATCACCGGCACGCTGCTGGAAAAATCGCCGCCCACGCTGTGCGTGGACGTGAACGGCGTGGGTTACGACATCGACGTGCCCATGAGCACCCTCTACGCCCTGCCTGAGACCGGCGCGCGCGTGACGCTCTACACCCACCTGGCCGTGCGCGAAGACGCGCATGTGCTCTATGGCTTTGCCAGCGCCCAGGAACGCGCCGCGTTCCGCGAGCTGATCAAGGTCAGCGGCATCGGCGCGCGCATCGCGCTGGCGGTGCTGTCCGGCCTGACGGTCGCCGACCTGGCCCAGGCCATCACGCTGCAGGAATCGGCCAGGCTCATCCGCGTGCCCGGCATCGGCAAGAAGACCGCCGAACGCCTGCTGCTGGAAATGCGTGGCAAGCTGGGCGCCGACCTGGGCGCCGCGGCGCCGGCCGTGCCCGACAGCCAGTCGGACATCCTGAACGCGCTCATGGCGCTGGGCTATTCCGACCGCGAATCGAGCGCGGCGCTCAAGGCCCTGCCCGAAGGCGTGGACGTGTCGGAAGGCATCCGCCTGGCGCTGAAGTCGCTGGTGCGCTGACGCGCCAGGACATGCGGGCCTACCTGGCCCGCCGCTCGACCTCGCCCTTGCGCCGAACCGCCTGCGCCAATACCGCCTCCAGCGGCGTGGGCACCACGCCCAGCTCCGTGCTGAGCGGCCGCGTGGCCACGTTGTCCACCGTCAGCGAATCCAGGTTGTCGCGCGACACCAGCGGATCGCCCGGCAGGCATTCGAAGAACATCGCCTGCGCACGGGCCAGCGCATCCGGCAAGGCGATGACCGGCCGAGGATGGCCCGCCGCGGCGGCCGCCAGCGACACCAGTTCCCCCAGCGTATACACATGCGGCCCCACGACCTCGTACGTGGCATCGGCCGCGGCTGGCAAGGTCAAGGCGGCCTGCATGGCCAGCACCAGGTCTTCGACATACACCGGCTGCATGCGGGCCTTCGCGCCGCCCACCGGCAGCACGGGAAACCAGCGCGCCAGGCGGCCGAAGAGATTCAGGAAATTGTCGTCCGGGCCGAACACCACCGACGGGCGCATCAGCGTGAAGCTGCCTGCGCCGGGCGACTGGAAGGCCGCGCGGATGGCGGTCTCGCCATCGCCCTTGGAGCGCAGGTACATGCTGGGACCGGAGGGCGACGCCCCCAGTGCGCTGAGATGCAGGAAACGTCCGATGCCGTGCGTGCGGCAGGCGTAGGCCACGCGCCGCGGCAGCAGGACGTGCACGCGCTCGAAGTCGGCGCCATAGGGCTTGCCGCGCTGGCTGTGCAGGATGCCGACCAGGTTGATGACGGCGTCATGCCCGGGCAGCAGTTGCTCGATGACGGCCTCGTCGTGGATGTCGGCTTCCAGCACGGTGGCGGTTGGATGCACCAGCAGGTCGCGTCCGTGCGCCAGGCGGCGGGTGGGAAGGGTGAGGACATGGCCGGCGGCGGACAGGCGAGCGACGAGATGACGTCCGATGAAACCGGTGCCCCCCAGGATCAGGATACGCATGTCGGGCTCCTGTCTTCCAGGTCTGGGATCTACCGCCGATTCTGCGCCGCGAATGCCCGATGCGCAAGGCGGGCCGCCGGAAAGCGGCAGGCCCGCCTTGCGGCGGGCCTGTGGAATGCCGGGACAGCGGACTAGGACCGGCGCCGGGTTGGCGGCCAGCCCCGGCAGCACTTAGACGACGATGGTCTGCGGGGCGTCCTTGCCCTGCTCGACGATCTCGCCCAGCACGCTGACCGTTTCACCTTGCGCACGCAGGGTTTGCGCCACGGCGTCGGCCTGGGCGGCCGGCACCACGACGACCATGCCGATGCCGCAGTTGAAGACGCGGTGCATTTCCTCGTCGGCCACCCCGCCTTCGCGCTGCAGCCACGAGAACAGCTCGGGCATCTGCCAGGCATCGCGATGCAGGCGGGCCTGCAGGCCGGGCTGCAGGATGCGCGGCACGTTGTCCAGCAAACCGCCGCCGGTGATGTGCGCCAGGCCCTTGATGGCCGTGCCGTGGGCGGCCAAGGCAGCCAGCACCTGCTTGACGTAGATGCGGGTGGGCGCCATCACGGTTTCCACCAGCGGCTTGCCGTGGAAATCCTGCTCGGGACGGGCGCCGGCGCGCGCGATGATCTTGCGCAGCAGCGAATAGCCGTTGGAATGCGCGCCGCTGGAAGCCAGGCCCAGCACCACGTCGCCCGGCACGATGGTCTTGCCGTCGATGATCGTCGACTTTTCCACCGCGCCCACGGCGAAGCCCGCCAGGTCGTATTCGCCATCGGGGTACATGCCGGGCATTTCGGCGGTTTCGCCGCCGATCAGCGCGCAGCCGGCCAGTTCGCAGCCGCGGGCGATGCCGCCCACGACGCTGGCGGCCGTGTCGACCGACAGCTTGCCGCAGGCGAAGTAGTCCAGGAAGAAGAGCGGCTCGGCGCCCTGCACCAGGATGTCGTTGACGCTCATGGCGACCAGGTCGATGCCGACCGTGTCATGGCGGTTCCACTCGAAGGCCAGCTTGAGCTTGGTGCCCACGCCGTCGGTGCCGGAGACCAGCACGGGCTCGCGGTATTTCCTGGGCACTTCGAAAAGCGCGCCGAAACCGCCGATGCCAGCCATCACCCCTTCGCGCATGGTCTTGGCGGCCAAGGGCTTGATGCGATCGACCAGCGCGTCGCCTGCGTCGATGTCGACGCCAGCGTCGCGGTAGGTCAGGGGAGCCGAGTGAGGATTTGTCATGAGAAAAGCCGTGGGGTATGTAACAATCGCGAAGTTTTGGACGAGAAATCTGCGTCCGCTGGACGTATTTTACGATGACCTACCTTTTAACCCACGCGGGCCCTGCGAAATGCAGCCCTGGCGGGGGTCCGACGGGGGCCGGACGCTGGATGGCGCGGTCCCGCCACGCATGAATCGCCAATTGCTCCTGGACGTGCTGCCCGAACCGGCGCCGTCGTTTTCCAACTTCATTCCCGGACCCAACGACGAGGCGCTGGCCGGCGCGCGCGCGCTGGCGCCGGGACATGCCGCCTATTTCTGGGGGCCGGCGGGCAGCGGCCGCAGCCACCTGCTGCGTGCGCTGGCGGCCTTGCCGCAGGCGCGCTATTTCGGCGCCGACGCCGATCCGCAAGCCTTGCGCGACGCGCCCGACGCCGAGCAGCCGCCCCGGCTGATCGCGGTGGACGACGTGCACCTGCTGGGCGAGGAAGCCCAGGCGGCGCTCTTTGCCCTGTACAATCGCTGGCGCGAATCGGCCGCTTCGGGCCGCGCTTTCGCGCTGGCTGTCGCTGGCGACCGCGCGCCGATGAACATGCCCTTGCGCGAAGACCTGCGCACCCGGCTGGGCTGGGACCTGGTCTTCCGCCTGGCGTTGCTGTCCGATACCGACAAGCTGGCCGCATTGACGCTGCAGGCCGGTGACCGGGGCCTGCAGTTGGCCCCGGAAGTCCTGAACTGGATCCTGACCCGCTACGAGCGCGACATGCGCCGGCTCGCCACGCTGCTGGACGCCCTGGACCGTTATTCCCTGGCATCCGGCCGCGCCATCACCATTCCGCTGCTGCGCGCCATGCTGGCAGACCAAGAAGCCAACCGACCTCAATGACCACCCTTCCCGCCCGGATTGCCCTGTTCGACCTGGACCACACGCTGCTGCCCCTGGACAGCGATTACCAGTGGGCCGACTACCTGGCCCGCACGGGACGCGCGGGCGATCCGCAGGTGGCGCGCCAGCGCAACGAAGACCTGATGGTGCGCTACAACGAAGGACGGCTCACCGCCGAGCAGGCGGCCGAGTTCATGCTTGGCCTGCTTGCCGCGCACACGCCCTTCGACCTGGCCACCTGGCACGAATCTTTCATGGCCGAGGTCGTGCGCCCAGCCATCCAGCCCCAGGCGCTGGCGCTGGTGGACCAGCACCTAGCCGCGGGCGACCTGGTCGCCATCGTCACGGCCACCAATACCTTCGTCACTGCCCCGATCGCGCGCGCCTTCGGCGTGCCCACGCTGATCGGGACCGAACCGCAGTTCGTGAACGGCCGCTACACCGGCCGCATCGACGGCACGCCCAGCTTCAAGGAAGGCAAGGTGACGCGCGTCGCCGCCTGGCTCGAGACCCTGGGCACGCGCCTGGACGCCTTCGAGACCAGCTATTTCTACAGCGACTCGGTCAATGACCTGCCGCTGCTCGAGGTGGTCACGCATCCGGTGGCCGCCAACCCCTCGCCCGCCCTGCGCGAGATCGCGCTGTCGCGCGGCTGGACCGTGCTGGACCTGTTCAGCGAACTGGAAGACCTGAAGTCCTGATGATTACCGACACCATCAAGCGTTTCGTCTCGCGCCTGCTGCGCCCCACGGCCAGCGGCCCCCAACGCATCGCCCGCGACCGCCACGGTATCGACCGCCGCAACGTCTCGCGCCACGCGATCAAGGTCTGCGAGGTGTTGCGCCAGCATGGCTACGAAGGCTATATCGTGGGCGGCGCGGTGCGCGACCTGATCGTCGGCCTGGAACCCAAGGACTTCGACGTCGCCACCAACGCCACGCCGGAGCAGACCCGCCCGCTGTTCCGCCGCGCCCGCATCATCGGCCGCCGCTTCCAGCTGGTGCACGTGGTGTTCGGACAGGAGGTCATCGAGACATCGACCTTCCGCGCGCCGGCCGCCGCCACGCAGAAGACCGACGAGCACGGCCGCATCCTGAGCGACAACGAGTTCGGCACCCAGGAACAGGACGCCATCCGCCGCGACTTCACGATCAACGCGCTGTACTACGATCCGCTGACGGAAGAGGTCATCGACTACTGTCACGGCGTGGACGACCTGAAGAAGCGCGTGGTGCGCATGATCGGCGATCCGCAGACCCGTTACCGCGAAGACCCCGTGCGCATGCTGCGCGCCGTGCGTTTCTCGGCCAAGCTCAACGGCCAGATCCACCCCGAGACGCTGTCGCCCATCCGCCCGATGGCCGACCTGCTGGGCAACGTGCCCGCTTCGCGCCTCTTCGACGAGATGCTGAAGCTGCTGACCTGTGGCCACGCCATGGATTGCCTGCGCCAACTGCGTGAAGTGGGCCTGCATCGCGGCCTGCTGCCGCTGCTGGACGTGGTGCTGGAGCAGCCCGGCGGCGAGCGTTTCGTCGAGCTAGCGCTGGAGCGCACCGACGTGCGCGTGCGCAGCGGCAAGAGCGTGAGCCCCAGCTTCCTGTTTGCCGCGCTGCTGTGGCAGCTGGTGGACGTGCGCTGGAAGCAGTTGCTGGAACAGGGCGAGCACACCATTCCCGCGCTGACGCAGGCCGCCGACTCGGTGCTGGACGAACAGACCGAGAAGCTGGCCATCCAGCGCCGTTATGCCGCCGATATGCGCGAGATCTGGTTCATGCAGCCGCGCTTCGAGCGCCGCCTGGGCAAGACGATCTGGCGCATGATCGAGCAGCCGCGCTTCCGCGCGGCCGTGGACTTCCTGCAACTGCGCGCCGCCGCCGGCCAGTTCGACAGCGTGCTGGCCCAGTGGTGGATGGACCTGGCTGACAACGACGACGCCTCGCGCGCCGCGATGATCGAGGCGCTGGCCAACGAGCCGCGCGAGGAAGGCACGGGCGCCGCCCGCAAGCGCCGCCGCCGTCCGCGCCGCAAGCCGCAAGGTGGCGCGGCGCCAGCCGGCGAATGACGCTGGCCGGCACGCACATCGCCTATATCGGCCTGGGCGCCAATCTGGGCGATGCCGCCGGCGCCCTGCGCGCCGCGCTGGCCGAACTCGCTGCCAACCCAGGCGTACAGGCCTGCGAGGCCTCGCCCTTCTACCGCAGCGCCCCCGTGGATGCCACGGGCCCCGACTTCATCAACGCCGCGGCGCGCCTGCAAACGACGCTGGCGCCGCTGGACCTGCTGGCGCTGCTGCAGGCCATCGAACTGGCGCACGGGCGCGAACGCCCCTATCGCAATGCGCCGCGCACGCTGGACCTGGACCTGCTCTGCTACGACGATGTGTCGCTGGACACCGAGCGTCTCGTGCTGCCCCATCCGCGCATGACCGGCCGCGCCTTCGTGCTGCTGCCGCTGCGTGACCTGGCGCCCGGCCTGCGGCTGCAGGGCCGCGGGCTGGACGATTGGCTGGCGGCTTGCGGCGAGCAGGCGATCACGCCGCTGCCGAACTGAGCACCTGGCGCGCATGCCCGGGGTGGCGGGCACCCAAGGCCGGCGGCGCCGTATCGATCACCACCGACTCGGGCAGGCGGAACACCGCCACCGCCTCGCGCAGGCGATTGGCCTGCGACGCCAGCGAACCGGCAGCGGCGGCGGCCTCTTCCACCAAGGCGGCGTTCTGCTGCGTCACGCTGTCCATCTGCGATACCGCCAGGTTCACCTGATCGATGCCGCTGGCCTGCTCCTGCGTGGCCATGGAAATCTCGCTCATGATGCTGGTGACGCGGCGCACCGCGTCCAGGATCTCGCCCATGGTGGCACCGGCGCTGTCCACCTGGCGCGCGCCGTGGTCCACCTTGGCGCTGGAGTCCTCGATCAGGTCCTTGATCTCGCGCGCGGCGCCCGCGCTGCGTTGCGCCAGCGAGCGGACTTCCGAGGCCACCACGGCGAAACCCTTGCCCTGCTCGCCTGCGCGCGCGGCCTCGACCGCCGCGTTCAGCGCCAGGATGTTGGTCTGGAAGGCGATGCTGTCGATCACGCCCACGATCTCGCCGATGCGCGAGGAGCTTTGCGCGATGGCCTGCATGGTGTCGACCACGCCGCCCACGGCGGCGTGGCCGCGCTCGACCACCTGCGAGGTCTGCGTCGCCATGTCGCTGGCCTGGCGCGCGCTGTCGTTGTTCTGCTTGACCGCCGAGGCCAGCTCTTCCATGCTCGCCGCCGTTTCCTCCAGCGAGGCCGCCTGCTGCTCGGTGCGGGCGGACAGGTCGGTGTTGCCGGCCGAGATCTCGCGCGTGCCGACGTGGATTTCCTCGACGCCCTGGCGCACCTGCCGCACCGTCGTCACCAGGCCTTCCTGCATGGTCTTGAGCGCAACCAGCAATGCACCGATTTCGTTCGTGCCGCCATCGGGCACGCGATTGGCCAGGTTGCCCGCCGCGATCCGCTTGAACAGTTCCCCCACGTCGTGCAGGGGCTGCACGATGATGCGGCGGATCATCACGAAGACGCCCACCGCCAGCGCCAGGCCCGCGGCCAGCACGCCTGCCAGCACCAGCGAGAACAGCGCCGTCATGTCCGTGATGCCTTCCAGCGCGGCCCCGCCGATCGCGTCCGACGAGGCCATGAATGCGCTCTGCGCCTTCATGTAGGTTTCCTGGACGCCCTGGGTGCCCTGCTTCAGGTAGGCCGCCATGTCGCCTGCTTCCAGCACGCGCGCCACGTTGTTCAGGTTGGTTTCGTATTGGCGGTACGCCTGGACATAGGCCGCCGTCACCGAGCTGGCGCGATCACCCGCGGTCAGCGCCGCCTCGAAGCGGGCGAAGTGCCGGCCCGCTTCGGCCACGTGGGCCAGCGCGGTGTTCAGCGCGGTCTTGTCGCCGGCATTGCCTTGCGTGACACGCGTGGCATAACGGCTGAAATCGGTGCGCGCGGCCACCAGGGACAGCGACGCCGCGCTGACGGCATTGCCTTCCACCACGGAGTTGCGATGCAGCTCACGCACATCGGCGCCGACGCGATCCAGGGCGACGTAGCCCAGGCCGCCCAGCAGCAGTTGAAACACGAAAAACACCACGACCACACCCAGCAGGGTGGTCGATATCTTCAGATTGCGAAACACGAAAGTCTTCCTTTCTGTCGGAGGCGAGGCGCCGGATTCTGCTTACCCCCCTCTTGTACAGGAACCGCGCCGCAAGCAATGCCATGAAAAAGGCGGGCCCGAAGGCCCGCCCAAGTCATTCCAACAGATAGGCAGCGAACCTACTCAGCCGCCACCGGGATCTTGCCGATCTTCGCCTGCCAGGTGCGCGGGCCGGTGTTGTGGACCGACACGCCTTGCGCGTCGACCGCGACCGTCACCGGCATGTCCTTGACCTCGAACTCGTAGATGGCTTCCATGCCCAGGTCCTCGAAGGCCACGACGCGCGCGCCGCGGATGGCCTTGGAGACCAGGTAGGCCGCGCCGCCCACGGCCATGAGGTAGGCCGAGCCGTGCTTGCGGATCGCCTCGATGGCGACGGGACCGCGCTCGGACTTGCCGATCATGGCGATGAGACCGGTCTGGGCCAGCATCATGTCCGTGAACTTGTCCATGCGGGTGGCGGTGGTGGGGCCGGCCGGGCCGACCACTTCGTCGCGCACCGGATCGACCGGGCCGACGTAGTAGATGACGCGGTTGGCGAAGTCCACCGGCAGCGACTCGCCGCGCGCCAGCATGTCCTGGATGCGCTTGTGCGCGGCATCGCGGCCCGTCAGCATCTTGCCCGACAGCAGCAGGGTCTGGCCCGGCTGCCAGCTGGCGACCTGTTCGCGCGTGAGCGTGTCCAGGTTGACCTGCTCGGACTTGTTGTAGTCGGGCGCCCAGTGCACGTCCGGCCACTCGGACAGCGCGGGCGGATCCAGGCGGGCGGGGCCCGAGCCGTCCAGCACGAAATGCGCGTGGCGGGTCGCGGCGCAGTTGGGGATCATGGCCACGGGCTTGGAGGCCGCGTGCGTGGGGAAAGTGTGGATCTTGACGTCCAGCACGGTCGTCAGGCCGCCCAGGCCCTGCGCACCGATGCCCAGCGCGTTGACCTTTTCATAGAGTTCGATGCGCAGTTCTTCCAGCTTGTTCTGCGGGCCGCGGGCCAGCAGCTCGTGCATGTCCAGGTCTTCCATCAGCGATTGCTTGGCCATCAGCATGGCCTTCTCGGCGGTGCCGCCGACGCCGATGCCGAGCATGCCCGGGGGGCACCAGCCCGCGCCCATGGTCGGGACGGTCTTGAGCACCCAGTCCACCAGCGAATCGCTGGGGTTGAGCATGACGAACTTGGACTTGTTCTCGGAACCGCCGCCCTTGGCGGCCACCTGCACGTCGACGGTGTCGCCGGGCACCAGTTCGACGTTGACGATACAGGGCGTGTTGTCGCGGGTGTTGCGGCGGGCGAACAGCGGATCGTCCAGCACCGAGGCACGCAGCGGATTGTCCGGATTCAGGTAGCCCTGGCGAACGCCTTCGTCGCAGAGCGCCTGCAAGCTCCTACAGGACTCGAAGCGCACGTTCATGCCGACCTTCAGGAACACGTTGACGATGCCGGTGTCCTGGCAGAGCGGGCGGCGGCCTTCGGCGCACAGGCGCGAGTTGGTGAGGATCTGCGCCATCGCGTCGCGCGCGGCGGGGCTTTCCTCGCGCTCGTAGGCGCGCGCCAGGTGGCGGATGTAGTCGACGGGATGGTAGTAGCTGATGAACTGGACCGCGTCGGCGATCGACTGGATCAGGTCATCTTCCTTGATGGTCACGGACATGGCGTATCGCTGTGGAAGTGAAAGGAAAGGGGGGCGGAGCCCGCGCGAGGACGGCGGGCGGCTGACGCAAGTCGGCAATCATACGGCGGGCGCGGCCGCGGCGCGAATGCCCCGGGACATCGCCCCCCGGGCGGGCCCGGGCGGCCCCCGCGCCCCAGTCCGCGCCAGCCACGCTAAAATTGAACGTTACCCTCGCCCCGCCTCCCCTTCCGGAGCCGGGAGCGGTCCGCAAGCATCCACCCGGCAGACTCCAACGGCCAGGCCTCAACCCGGCACGTCCAACCCATGCTCACTTTCCAGCAAATCATCCTCCGGCTACAGCAGTATTGGGACCAGCAAGGCTGCGCCCTGCTGCAACCCTACGACATGGAAGTGGGCGCAGGCACCTCGCATACCGCCACGTTCCTGCGCGCCATCGGCCCCGAACCCTGGCGCGCGGCCTACGTGCAGCCCTCGCGCCGCCCCAAGGACGGGCGCTACGGCGAGAACCCCAACCGCCTGCAGCACTACTACCAGTACCAGGTGGTGCTCAAGCCCGCGCCCACCGACATCCTGGACCTGTATATCGGTTCGCTGCAGGCGCTGGGCATCGACCCGGCCGAGCACGACATCCGCTTCGTCGAGGACGACTGGGAAAACCCGACGCTGGGCGCCTGGGGCCTGGGCTGGGAAGTCTGGCTGAACGGCATGGAAGTCACCCAGTTCACCTACTTCCAGCAGGTCGGCGGCCTGGATTGCAGCCTGACCACCGGCGAGATCACCTACGGCCTCGAACGCCTGGCGATGTACCTGCAGGGCGTGGAAAGCGTCTATGACCTCGTCTGGACGGAAGGCGGCCCGGGCGGCGCGCCCGTCCTGTATCGCGACGTGTTCCACCAGAACGAAGTGGAACAGTCCACCTACAACTTCGAACATGCCTCGGCGCCCATGCTGTTTGCCCATTTCAACGACTACGAAGCCGAGGCCAAGCGCCTGATGGAAGTGCCGCTGGCCCTGCCGGCCTATGAAGCCACGCTCAAGGCCGCCCACACCTTCAACATGCTGGACGCGCGCGGCGCGATCAGCGTGACCGAGCGTGCCGCCTACATCGGCCGCATCCGCAACCTGTCGCGCGCCGTCGCACAGGCCTATTACGATTCACGCGAAAAGCTGGGCTTCCCCATGGCAAGCCGCCAAGACGTGGAGGCCGCACAATGAGCGCCCAGGACATCCGCCCCCTGCTGATCGAGCTCTTCACCGAAGAGCTTCCGCCCAAGGCCTTGCGCAAGCTGGGCCAGGCCTTCGCCGACGGCCTGCGCGCCAGCCTGGCCGCCAACGGTTTGCTGGCCGAGAACTGCGACGTCACGCCTTACGCCACGCCGCGCCGCCTGGCCGCCCTGTTCTCGCAGGTGCGCGCCCAGGCGCCCGAGCAGACCTACGCCGAGAAGCTCATGCCCGCGCAGATCGGCCTGGCCGCCGACGGCACCGCCACCCCCGCGCTCGTGAAGAAGCTGGCCGCCAAGGGCCTGGCCGACATCGACCTCGCCACGCTCGCGCGCGAATCCGACGGCAAGCAGGACTACCTGGTCGCGCGCGGCACGGCGCCCGGCATCGCGCTGGCCGAAGGCCTGCAGCAGGCGCTGGACGCCTCGCTGGCCGCCCTGCCCATCCCCAAGGTCATGCGCTACCAGCTGGACGATGGGCACACCACCGTGCGCTTCGTACGCCCGGCCCATGGCCTGGTCGCGCTGCATGACACCGACATCGTGCCGGTCACCGCCCTGGGCCTGACCGCCGGCCGCACGCTGCGCGGCCACCGCTTCCTGTCCAAGCACGCGTTCGACCTGGCCGCCGCCGGCGACTACGCCCAGTTGCTGGCCGAGGAAGGCCACGTCATCGCCGCCTTCGACACGCGCCGCGCCACCATCGAGGCCCAGCTGCAGACCCAGGCCGCGCGCCTGGGCGGCTCGCTGGGCACCGATCCCGAGGTCGAGTCGCTGCTGGACGAGGTCACCGCGCTGGTCGAATGGCCCACGGTGTACGCCGGCGAGTTCGAGGAACGCTTCCTGGCCGTGCCGCAGGAATGCCTGATCCTGACCATGCGGTTGAACCAGAAGTACTTCCCGCTGTTCGACCCGGCCAGCGGCAAGCTGACGCATCGCTTTCTGATCGTCAGCAACATGAGCACCAAGGACCCGCACAACATCATCGAAGGCAACCAGCGCGTGGTGCGCCCGCGCCTGGCCGATGCCGAGTTCTTCTTCCAGACAGACCGCAAGACGCCGCTGGCCAGCCGCAACGCGCAGCTGGGCAGCATCGTCTATCACAACAAGCTGGGCAGCCAGCTCGAGCGCGTCGAGCGCGTGCGCGCCCTGGCGCGCTTCGCCGCCACCACGCTGGGCGGCGACGCCCGGCAGGCGGACCGCGCCGCCGAGCTGGCCAAGGCCGACCTCAGCACGCTGATGGTGGGCGAATTCCCCGAGCTGCAAGGCGTCATCGGCGCCTACTACGCGACGGGCGACGGCGAATCGCCGGAGGTGGTGCGCGCGTTGCGCGAGCAATACCGCATCCGCCTGGACGCCCCCGTGGACCGCGACGGCCTGACCGCCGCCGTGCTGTTCCTGGCCGAGCGCGCCGAGACCCTGGTGGGCATCTGGAGCATCGGCCAGGCCCCCACCGGCGAACGCGACCCCTTCGGCCTGCGCCGCGCCGCGCAAGGCATCATCAGCGCATTCGAGCAACTGGCCGCGGGCGGCTGGCTGAAGGCCGCCGAGAACGGCCCGCTGACGCTGAGCGACCTGCTGGCGCAAGCCGCCGCCGGCTTCGGCGAAGGCCGTGTCGCCCCGGCAGTGCTGACCGAAGTGCGGGATTTCATCTATGAACGCGTGCGCAACCAGCTGGCCGGCGAGTTCGACCGCAGCGCCGTCGACGCCGTGATCGCCCTGCAGCCGCCGCTGCACCAGGTGGCCGCGCGCGTGCGCGCCGTGGTGTCCTTCCTGGCCCTGCCCGAGGCGGCCAGCCTGGCCGCCGCCAACAAGCGCATCGGCAACCTGCTGAAGAAGGCCGAAGGCGAGCCGGGCGACCCCGACGCGTCGCGCTACGTGGAAGCCGCCGAACGCTCGCTGGCCGAAGCCGTCGACACGCTGCAGCCGCAAGCCGATGCCTGCCTGGCCGCCGGTGACTTCGGCGCCGCGCTCAGCACGCTGGCGCAAGCCCGTGGCGCGGTCGACGCATTCTTCGCCGACGTCATGGTCATGGCCGATGACCCCGACGTGCGCGCCAACCGGCTCGCGCTGCTGGCGCGGCTGCACCGCCTGATGAACCAGGTTGCCGACATTTCCAGGCTTGCCCAGTGAAGCTCATCATCCTTGACCGCGACGGGGTCATCAACAAGGACCGCAAGGACTTCGTGAAGTCCGCGGACGAATGGATCGCCCTGCCCGGCAGCCTCGCCGCCATCGCGCGCCTGTCCCAGGCGGGCTGGAAGGTCGTCGTAGCCTCCAACCAGTCCGGCATCGCCCGCGGCCTGTTCGACATGGCCGCCCTGACCGCCATGCACAACAAGCTGCGCAAGGAGCTGGCGGCGCTGGGCGGCGCGGTCGACGCCTTCTTCCTGTGCCCGCACGGGCCGGACGACGGCTGCGTCTGCCGCAAGCCGCTGCCCGGGCTCTTCCACGACATCGCGCGCCGCTACGACGTCTCGCTGGACGGCGTGCCCGCCGTGGGCGACTCGCTGCGCGACCTGCAGGCCAGCGTCCAGGCGGGTTGCCGCCCATGGCTGGTGCGCACCGGCAACGGCGAGAAGACCGCCGCCAGCCCCGAACTGCCCCCCGGCACCGAGATCCGCGACGATCTTGCCGCCGTGGTCGACGCGTTGCTGGAGGCATGATGGCGGGGTTGCGCTCGTTCCTGTACGCGGTGTTCCTCGTGGTCACCGTCATCCCGTACGCCTTCGCCTGCATCCTGTGGGCGCCGCTGCCGCTGGGTCCGCGCTACCGCCTGACCGTGGGCTGGCCGCGCCTGGCGCTGTGGGGGGCGAAGGTCATCTGCGGCATCCGCTGGAAGGTCGAAGGGATGGAGAACCTGCCCGAGGGTGGCGCCATCATCCTGGCCAAGCACCAGTCGGCCTGGGAGACGCTGTACTTCCCGGGGTACTTCCCCCGCCAGGTGTGCTTCGTCTACAAGCGCGAACTGCACCGCGTGCCTTTCTTCGGCTGGGGCCTGGCGCTGCTGCGCATGATCCCCATCGACCGCGCGCGCGGCCGCGACGCCTTCGAGCAGGTCGCCTCGCTGGGCGCGAAGCGCCTGGCCGAAGGCCGCTGGCCGCTGCTGTTCCCGGAAGGCACCCGCATCCCCGTCGGCCAGGCCGGCCGCTACAAGATGGGCGGCGCGCTGCTCGCGCACCGCACCGGCGCGCCCATCATCCCGATGGCCCACAACGCCGGCGAGTGCTGGCCGCGCAATGCCTTCGTGAAGCGTCCGGGCCTCGTCACGCTGTCTTTCGGTCCGGCCATCGATCCCACGGGCCTCACGCCTGAAGAGATCAATACCCGCGTGCAGACATGGATCGAGACCGAGATGCGCCGCCTGAGCCCGGAACGCTACAGCGGCCCTTTCGTTCCCCCTCCTGCCCAGGCGCCACGCGCGACATGATGCCTGGCGGCCGGGTGCAACTGGATCTGTTCGACCCGGTGATGCCGGCGCCGGTGGCGCCTCGCGTGCCCGCGCCGCCCGCCAGCGCCCCCGTGCAGGTGGCACCGGATACCGCGCCTGTCGCGCCGGCGTCCAGGCCCGTCGCCCCGGCCCCTGCACGCCCTCCGGCAGCGCCCGTTGCCCGGCCCGCCGCACCGCCTGCGCCGCCTTCGCTGGCCCCTTCCCGTCCTTCCGCCACGCCGGCCTCGCGCGTGCCCACGCCGCGTCCGCCGTCGCTGCCCGACGGCGCGCGCTGGCGCGAGACCGGGACAGAGCAGCAAGCCATCGGCTACGTGCTGCTGCGTTCGCGCCGCCGCAGCATCGGCTTCGTGATCGGCGACGATGGCTTGCGGGTGACCGCGCCGAACTGGGTCACGTTGGCCCAGGTGGACGAGGCCGTGCGCGAAAAGTCCCGCTGGATCCTGTCGAAACTGCGTGACTGGCACACGCGCCAGGAACGCCTGGCCCTGGCGCACACACGCTGGCAGGCCGGCGGCGAACTGCCTTACCTGGGCCGGCGCATCCAGTTGCAGCTCGGCACGCCGCCCGCCGCCGAAGCCGGCGCAGCGCGGCCCGCCAACCCGCGCGCCATGCAGGCGATCTACTCGGGCGACCCCGAGCGTCCCCAGGACGGCGACACGCTGTGGCTGCCCCTGCCGCCCGACGCCGATCACGCGCGCATCCGCGACAGCGCGCAGGCCTGGCTGCAACGCCGCGCCGCGCAATGGTTCGACGTGCGCCTGAAGGTGTTCCTGGACCGCAGCGGCCTGCGCATCAACCGCTGGCGGCTGTCGTCGGCCACCACGCGCTGGGGCTCCTGCACCAGCGACGGCAACATCTCGCTGAACTGGCGCCTGATCCATTTCGCGCCCGACATCATCGATTACGTCATCGCCCACGAACTCGCGCACCTGCGCGAGATGAACCACAGCCATGACTTCTGGGCCGAGCTCGGCCAGATCCTGCCCGACTACGAAGCCGCGCGGGATGTCCTGCGCAAGCATGCGCCGGGCGACCTGCCGGGCTGAACGTCCCTGTTGCCGCCGAGCGGCCCTTTCCCTCGCCGAGGATCCTGATGGCCGACACCGACCTACGCCGCTACGCCCCCGCCACGGAACGCAACCGCCAGCCCATCCTGGACGTGTTGCAAGGTCTCCTGCCGTCCGCCGGCCATGCGCTGGAGATCGGCAGCGGCACGGGCGAGCATGCCGTGTTCTTCGCACAGGCATTCCCCAACTGGACCTGGCAGCCCACCGAGGCCGACCCGTCGGCCCTGCCGTCGATGCAGGCCTGGGCCGACCATGCCGGGCTGCCCAACCTGCGCGCGCCCCGCCTGCTGGACGTCAACGCCGGCGAGTGGCCGGTTGAGCCTGCCGACGCCATCGTCTGCTGCAACGTCATCCATTATTCGCCCTGGGCCTCCACGCCGGCCCTGCTGGCGGGCGCCGCAAGGACCTTGCGTCCAGGCGGCTTGCTGTATCTGTACGGCCCCTATCGCCGCCACGGTGCGCACACGGCGCCCAGCAACGAGGCGTTTGACCAATGGCTGAAAGCGCGTGATCCCGCTTTCGGCGTGCGCGACCTGGAAGCGGTCCGCGACCTGGCCCAGGCACGGGGCCTGCTGCTGGAAGACGTGATCGACATGCCGGCGAACAACTTCAGCGTCGTGTTCCGCAAGGCGCCCGCACCAGGCCAGGCCTGAGCCGTGCAAGCCGGAGGCGCTGCGTGGGGGGCTACTCCCCCCAGCGCAGCGCCTTGACGATACGCGGATAGAACCTCATGTCCTCACGCCGCATGCGCTCGAACACCTGCCGCAGCACCGTGTTGGCATCGCGGCGGAAACCTTCCTCGTGCAGCGCCAGGCGCCGCGGCGTGTTCCAGCGCGCGGCGAAGGCGCCGTAGGAAGCGGCGATCGACGCCATCTCCTGCTGGTACTGCCTGCCCATGTCGGCCAGCCGCCGGTCCCTGCCCCGCTGCAAGGCCGGATAGAGCGCCTGGTCCTCGACCGCCAGATGCAGTTTGATGAGACTGCTCATGGCCACGATCCGCCGCGCGATGTCCTCCGCGTTGCGGGCCACGCCCGCATGGGCCAGGTCGCGCAAGGCGGCAATGTGCGCCAGGATGTCGTGATGCTGGCGCTTGAACTTGTCCAGATTCATGCTGTTCTCCTTGGCGTGGCCAAGCGCCGGGGGCGCATTCGATGCCCCCCCTTGCGCCCGGCCAGCGCTCACTTTTTCATCGAGGACTCAGTCCGCGCAATGGCCGCAGCAGGCGCTGGCCGATGCTGTCGCCCCGCCTGTCGTGGCGGCAACGGGCGCAGCCGGACTACGCAGCCCGCTGATCACCTGCCAGGCCACCGACAGCGCACCGATGATGAACACCACGTCGCCGAAGGTGCGAACCCAGCGCAGGGTCTGCAGGATGGGCTGCTGCATGAAGGCTTCGCTGCGCGCGTACCACATCCCCTCGCTCGCGCTGGCATGGAACTGGATGAGGCCGACGGGCAGCAGGCTCGTGAACATCATCAGCGCCAGGCCGATGTTCAGCCACCAGAAGCCGCGCCGCATCAGGCGGTCATCCATGACCAGTTGCGGCCGGACGTAGCGCAGCACCAGCAGGGTGAAGCCCAGCGCCAGGAAGCCGTAGACCCCGAAGAGCGCCGCATGGGCATGCACCGGCGTGGTGTTGAGGCCCTGGAGGTAATAGAGCGAGACCGGCGGGTTGATCATGAAGCCGAAGACGCCCGCGCCCAGCATGTTCCAGAAGGCCACGGCCACGAAGAACATCAGCGGCCACTTCAACTGCGCCATCCACGGCGCGCGGAACTTCAGGCGCCAGTTCTCCCAGGCCTCGTGGCCCAGCACCACCAGCGGCACCACTTCCAGCGCGCTGAAGGCCGCGCCCACCGCCATCACGGGCGTGGTCGTGCCCGAGAAATACAGGTGATGGAAAGTGCCCGGCACGCCGCCCAGCATGAAGAGCGAGGCGGACGCCAGGCTGGCGACCGTCGCCATGCGATAGGACACCAGGCCCAGGGTCGAGAAGATGAAGGCCAGCGCGGTGGTCGCGAACACTTCGAAGAAGCCTTCGACCCACAGATGCACCACCCACCAGCGCCAGTACTCCATCACCGACAGGTGCGTGCGTTCGCCATAGGCCAGGCCCGCGCCGTAGAAGAGCCCGATGGCCACGACCGACGAGGTCAGCAGCGCCAGCAGGTTCTTGTCGCCGCCCTTGCGGCGCAGGGCGGGCACGATGCCGCGCGCCATCAGCACCAGCCACAGCAGCACGCCCACGAACTTGCCGATCTGCCACAGGCGGCCCAGGTCCACGTACTCATAGCCCTGGTGGCCCAGCCAGAAGTTCAGGTTGGCGGGCAGGATGTGCGCGATGGCAAGGTAGTTGCCGCTGAAGGAACCCAGCACGACCACCACCAGCGCCCAGAACAGGACGTCCACGCCCAGCTTCTGGTACTTCGGATCCTTGCCTCCGTTGATGAGCGGCGCCAGGAACAGGCCCGCGGCCAGGAAGCCCGTGGCGATCCAGAAGAGCGCCGCCTGGATGTGCCAGGTGCGCAGCAGCGAATACGGGAACCAGCGCGACAGCTCCAGGCCATAGAAATGCTGGCCCTCCACCGTGTAGTGCGCGGTCGCCCCGCCCAGGAACACCTGGAAGACGAACAGCGCCACCACCAGGAACAGGTACTTGCCCAACGCGCGTTGCGAAGGGGTGAGCGGCACCAGGGTCAGCGGGTCGCGCGCTGGCGCGGCGGGCAGGGCGCCCTCCTCCTTGCGCAGGAAAGCCCAGCCCCAGATCAGCAACCCCACGCCCGCCATCATGATGACGACGCTCACGATGGACCACATCACATTTTCCGCTGTCGGGCGATTGCCGATCAGCGGTTCGTGCGGCCAGTTGTTGGTGTAGGTTGCCTTGGAACCCGGCCGCTCGGTGGCCGCGGCCCAGGCGGTCCAGAAGAAGAAAGCGGTCATCTGCTCGCGGCGCTCGGCGCTGGGCAGCGTGTTCTCCTTCATGGCATAGCTGTCGCGCGTGGCGCGCAGGGCGGGATCATCGCTGAACAGGCTGCTGTAGTAAGCCGCGGTCTGGCGGATCGCCTGCGCCCGGCGCGGCGACACCTGCGCCGTGCCCAGCTCGGCATTCCAGGTATTGCGGCGGTACTCGGCCTTCAACTGCGCCTGCAGCACCGCGCTGTCCTCGGCGCGCAGTTGCGCATAGGTGGTGCCGTGGCGCGACTGGGCCGCGAGTTCCAGCCACGCGGTCAACTCACGATGCAGCCAGTCCGCGGTCCAGTCGGGCGCCTGGTAGGCGCCGTGCCCCCAGATCGACCCCAGCTGCATGCCGCCCACGGATTGCCAGGCCGTCTGGCCGTCCAGCACATCGTCGTGCGTGAAGACGACCTCGCCGTCCTGCTGGACGAACTGCTGCGGGATGGGCGGCGCCACCCGGTAGACCTCGGTGCCGTAATAGCCCAGCAGCGAGAAGGTGACGATCAGCACGCCGATCAGCGTGAACCAGAGCTTGCGGTATTCACCCATGACGCACCTCGCAAGGGGTCGGGACGCCGCCAGCGCGGAGGGGGGAAGAAGTGGCTCGCCTTGCGGTGGGCGAGAGGTTTCGCGTATCCATATCGATGCTCCCATTCAAAAGCATCAGGCATTACGCAAAACCCATACCAGGGGAAAACCCCTTTCTTTTCAATTGCCTGTAAAAGGCACGGTATTTTTCACCCGTGCCCGGCGAGGGTGAAAGATACCGTCATGGGTGGACTTCACCCTGCCGTGAACCCGGCGGCTCAGGCGTCGCGCCACGCCAGCTGCCACGCGCCCGACAACACGTTCTGCAGCCACAGCACGCAGCTCAAGGTCTTGGCATCGGTCACTTCGCCACGCGCGCAGGCCGCCAGCAGCGCCGCGGGTGTCGCGCTCCAGACATCCACGAACTCGCCCGGGTCCAGGTCGCGCTCGCCCAGGCTCAGGCCGCGCGCGAAATACACATGGATGATTTCGTCGGAATAACCGATGGCAAGGTGGATGCCCCCGGCATGCGCCCACTGGCGCGCGCGATAGCCGGTTTCCTCGCGCAGTTCGCGCTGGCCGCAGACCAGCGGATCCTCGCCCGGGTCGAGCTTGCCGGCAGGAAACTCGATCATGGTCCGCTGGACCGGATACCGGTACTGCCGCTCCAGCAGCACGCGGCCATCGTCGAGGAGGGGAATCACCACCACCGCGCCGGGATGCTTGACGTATTCACGGCTGCCTTCGCGTCCGTCAGGCAGGCGGACACTGTCCCGGCAGACCTTCAGGAAGCGGCCCTCATAGACAGTCTGGCTATCCAGGCAGGTTTCGACGAGATGGGAGGTGGAGGTATCGCTCATGGCTATCCGCGTGTGGAAAACATGCCCGCGCCGCGCCAGCAACGGGCTTCGCCGCGAAGCTTAGCACCCGGACTTTGCCGTGACGGCGCCGCCTGGCCGCGCCAGCGCGGTTCGCTTGCGGCCCGGCGCTTTGATACGATCGACCCCTTGATTCACCCCTGCAAGGAATATCCCATGCGCCTCCTCCACACCATGCTGCGCGTCGGCGACCTCGAAAAATCCCTGGCTTTCTATACGAACGTGCTGGGCATGCGGCTGCTGCGCCGCAAGGACTACCCGGACGGCCGCTTCACGCTGGCCTTCGTGGGCTACCAGGAAGAGTCCGAAGGCGCCGTGATCGAACTGACCCATAACTGGGACACGGCCTCGTACGACCTGGGCAACGCCTACGGCCACATCGCCCTGGAAGTCGACGACGCCTACGCGGCCTGTGACAAGGTCAAGGAACGCGGCGGCAAGGTCGTCCGCGAGGCCGGCCCGATGAAGCACGGCACGACGGTCATCGCCTTCGTCGAAGATCCGGACGGATACAAGATCGAATTCATCCAGAAGAAGTCTGGGAACGATTGAAGGTAGAGCCGCAAGGCGGTTGGGAGCGGCTGCCGAGAGTGGCTTCGGCGGGAGGCATGCTGCTGGGTTTTGACGGCTTGTGCACGGCTTCGTTGACGGTTTGTGCACCGCTGGGTTGACGGTTTGTGCACCGCTTCGTTGACGGCCGCCGAGGGTGGTCGTGCCGTCGGTCGCCTGCCGCGTGGTGGGGCGCCCACAGCGCCCCGCCCCCCGCAGAAGGCGCCCGCCGTCCCGCCCACCCTCGACGTCCTGCAATGTTGTGTTCTGGACCTTGGGTAGCCACCTTGGTCCTGCTCGCATTCTTGCCGCCTGCTCGCTGCCCGCCCGAAGATCTCGGCTTGCCGCTGACCGGAGGGCGCCCACAGCGCCCACCGGTCAGCATTCGGAAAAGCAATAGGGCAGCTTTTGGGAGAGTGGGGGCGAGAGGTGGAGGGGGGAGGCAGCGCGCTTCGGGCTACGGGCGCCGCTTGGCCGTGTTGCCTGCTTGGCAAGGCTGCTCCACCACCGACACGGAGCGACCGAAGCCGCTAGGCTCATTGCGCGTCTCGGCGCCTCTGCCCGCGCAAGACACCCGTCATTCATTCACGACAATGGAGCAACGCCTCCAAGCAGACAACGCAGCCTGACGGGGGCACCCGCCCGAAGTGCGATGCCCCCCACCTCCGCTCCCCTTCCCCCCTCTCTCAAAAGCTGCCCCTTTTGCTTTCCCGAATGCTGACCAATGGGCGCTGTGGGCGCCCATTGGTCAGCGGCAAGCCGAGATCTTCGGGCGGGCAGCGAGCAGGCGGCAAGAATGCGAGCAGGACTCCGGCGGCTGACTCCGATCCAGAACCCCCAAGCGCAGGACGTCGAGGGTGGGCGGGACGGCGGGCGCCTTCTGCGGGGGGCGGGGCGCTGTGGGCGCCCCACCACGCGGCAGGCGGCCGACGGCACGACCACACTCGGCGGCCGTCAACCCAGCGGTGCACAAACCGTCAACCCAGCGGTGCACAAACCGTCAACGAAGCCGTGCACAAGCCGTCAAAACCTAGCGCTGCATAGCCCTCATGCCTAGCCCCCTAAGCCGTCGTAAACCCAGCAGCCTCATCCGGATGCCCTGGCCTACCCACAGAAGAAGAAGGCACCGACTCCGCCCCCGGCGTCAACGCCGCCGGATCGAAGTCATCCACGGCAACCACCGCCGCCACGGCCTCTTCGGCAGCCTGCAACCGTGCCGCCTGATCCTCCGTCAGCGCCCCCTTCGCATGCGCGTCGCGCCAGTTCCGGGTGCCCGCCTCGCGCAGGCGGTCATAGAGCGGCTGCACCGACACCACGAGGTCGAACGCACGCTCCAGCTTGGCCAGGCCGACGTGGCCGCCGCCTTCGCGTTGCCAGATGTCGCCCACGATGCGGTCGCGCGTGGGGGACGGCGACAGCAGCAGTTCGGCGCATTGCTGGGTCAGTGCATCGCTGGGCCCCCCACGCGGCCCCAGCGGCAGCACCAGGGCCCGCAGCGCCCAGGCCACCGGCCGCATCGGCAGGTTGGCCAGCACGCGATCCAGCGCGTGTTCGATGCGTTGCGCGCCATGCGCCATGCACCAGCGCACCAGGGGCAGGTCGGCCTCGTTGCGGCCTTCGTCTTCCCAGCGCTTGAGCGTGGCAGACAGCAAATACAGCTCGGACAGGATGTCGCCCAGGCGCGCCGAGATCATTTCCTTGCGCTTGAGCGCGCCGCCCAGGATGCCCAGCGCGGCCTCGGAGACCAGTGCGAAGGCCGACGCGTAGCGCGTCAGCCGGCGGTAGTCGCCGCTGACACGGCCGGCCGAGGGCGCGGGCCCCACGTGCCCGTCCGTCCAGGCCATGCCCCAGGCGCGCAGGCCGTTGCGCGCGGCATGCGCCGCGTGCTTCCAGAAAATGGCGTCGAAATCGTCCAGCCCGCGCTCGGGGTCCCGGTCGCCCAGCGCCAGGATTTCCTGCATCAGGAAGGGATGGCTGCGGATGGCGCCCTGCCCGAAGATGATGAGGCAGCGCGTCAGGATGTTCGCGCCCTCGACGGTGATGGCCACCGGCACGGCACGGTACAGGCCGCCCAGGTAATTGTTCGGGCCATCGATCACCGCCTTGCCGGCGTGGATGTCCATGGCGTCGTCGACCGCCGAGCGCATGCGTTCGGTGGCGTGGTACTTCATGATGGCCGAGACCACGGCGGGCTTGTGTCCCTGGTCCAGCGCGGCGCAGGTCAGGCGGCGCGCGGCCTCGATCTGGTAGGCGCTGGCGGCCAGGTAGCCCAGCCTGTCCTGCACCCCTTCGAACTTGCCGATGGCGATGCCGAACTGCTTGCGCACCCGGGCATAGGCGCCGCTGGTGTGGGCCGAGAACGTGACCGCCGCGGCCGACAGCGAGGGCAGGGAAATGCCGCGTCCCGCCGCCAGGGCGCTCATGAGCATCTGCCAGCCTTGGCCCGCGCGCTCGGGTCCGCCGATGAGCGCGTCCAGCGGCACGAAGACATCACGTCCCTGGTTGGGGCCGTTCTGGAACATCTGCATGGCGGGCAGGTGACGCCGGCCGATTTCCACGCCGGGCGTGGAGACCGGCACCAGCGCCACCGAGATGCCGATGTTCTCCTTTTCGCCCAGCAGGTGGTCCGGATCGCTCAGCTTGAAAGCCAGGCCCAGCACCGTGGCCACGGGCCCCAGCGTGATGTAGCGCTTGCGCCAGTTCAGGCGGATGCCCAGTACTTCCTCGCCATCGACCCTCTGGCGGCAGACCACGCCGGTATCGGTCATGGACGCCGCATCGGAGCCTGCCTCGGGGCTGGTGAGGCCGAAGCACGGCACCTCGCTGCCTTCGGCCAGGCGCGGCAGCCAGCGCTGGCGCTGTTCCTCCGTGCCGAACTGCATGAGCAGTTCGCCGGGGCCCAGGGAATTGGGCACCATCACCGTCACGGCGGCGGTCGAGGAGCGCAGCGACAGGCGGCGCACCACCTCGGAATGCGCGGAAGGCGAGAAGCCCAGACCGCCGTATTCCTTGGGAATGATCATGCCGAAGAAGCGGTGCTGCTTGATGAAGGCCCACGCTTCGGGCGGCAGGTCGCGCCGTGACCACTGGATGTCCCAGTCGTCCAGCATGGCGCCCAATTCGGCGACAGGGCCGTCGATGAAGGCCTGTTCTTCGGCGCTCAAGGTGGCGGGCGGCATCTTGCGCAGGCTGGCCCAATCGGGCTGCCCGGTGAAGAGATCGCCGTCCCACCAGACGTCGCCGGCGTCGATAGCCTCGCGCTCCGTGTCGGACAAGGTGGGCAGCGCGTTGCGTGCCCAGCGGAAGATGGGCTTCGTCAACGAATCGCGACGGAAGGATGTCTTGCTCATGCGCGCTCCTTTCTTTTCTGGCCGCCGCGCCATCGGCTGACGGCGCGAGCCTGGGCCGCGCCGGCGCCTCGGGCCGGTGTTTCGAGCAAAGGTACCAGAAAAGCCCCTTGCCAGCGTGCTCATTGCGCCCAGGGTTCACCCAGGGGTTGACCGAACTTAAGTGCGTGAACCGCTCTGCTTAGCCGAAGAACCAGTAGCACACCGCGATGGACGCCAGCACGCCGGCCAGGTCCGCCAGCAGCGCGCAGCCCACGGCATGACGGGCCCGCTGGATACCCACGGCGCCGAAATAGACTGCCAGCACATAGAAGGTGGTCTCGGTGCTGCCCTGGACCGTGGCCGCGACCAGCGCGGGAAAACTGTCCACGCCGAAATGCTGCATGGTTTCCAGCAGCATGGCGCGCGCCGCGCTGCCCGAGAACGGCTTGACCAGCGCCGTGGGCATGGCGTCGACGAATCGCGTGTCGAGCCCGGCCAGCGTGACCAGCCAGCGCAGGCCGTCCAGCGCGAAGTCCAGCGCGCCCGACGCACGAAGCACGCCCACCGCGCACAGCATCGCCACCAGGTAGGGCAGCAGGCTCTTGGCGATGTCGAAGCCCTGCTTGGCGCCTTCGATGAAGGCGTCATAGACGGCCACCTTGCGCACCGCCCCGGCGACCAGGAACGCGATGATGAGGCCGAAGAGCGTCAGGTTGCCCGCCAGCGCGGAAAAGGCGGACAGCGCCGCGGCCGAGAGGCTGGCCGCGAAGGCCATGAGGCTGCCCAGCAGCAGCGCGGCGCCGCCCAGCCAGGCCAGCACGACCGGATCATGCAAGCGCAAGCGCTGCATCCAGGCCACGGCGAACAGCGCCGTCAGCGTGGACGCGCTGGTGGCCAGCAGGATGGGCAGGAACACCATGGCCGGGTCGGGCGCGCCCTGCTGCGCCCGGTACATGAAGATGGTGACCGGCAGCAGTGTCAGCGACGACGCATTCAGCGACAGGAACAGGATCTGCGCATTGGTGGCCGTGTCGGGCTTCGGATTGAGCGTCTGCAATTCGCGCATGGCACGCAGGCCGATGGGCGTGGCCGCGTTGTCCAGGCCCAGCCCATTGGCGGCGAAATTGAGCGTGATGAGACCGATGGCCGGGTGGCCGCGCGGCACCTCGGGCATGAGCCGGGCGAACAGGGGGCCGAGCAGCCGCGCCAGCCGGTCGACCAGGCCCGCGCGCTCGGCGATGTTGAGAAAACCCAGCCAGAGCGTGAGCGTGCCGAACAGCAGGACCATCACTTCGACGGACAGCCTGGCCATGTCGAAGAGGCCGGCCACCATGCCGGCGAACACCTGGGGATCGCCCAGCGCCAGCCAGCGGATCAGGGCCGCGCCCGCGGAGACGAGGAAAAAGGCCAGCCAGAGAAGATTGAGCATCGCATCGCGCAAGAAAAGACTGCCTCGCACTGTACGCGATGCCGTGTCCGGGAAAAAGAGGCGCGGGCCGGCCAGGGCGGACATCGCTGTCCACGCCGGTATTCCCTTACTGCACGGCGGCCGTCATCGGTGGGTATAGTGTAGGCACAACCATAACCCCATACGGAGCCAAGCCCCATGCCATTGCGCCGCACCAAGATCGTCGCCACCCTCGGGCCGGCCACCACCTCTCCCGAGAAAATCGAGGCCCTGATCGCGGCCGGCATGGACGTGGCGCGGCTCAACTTCTCGCACGGCAAGGCCGACGACCACCGCCAGCGCGCCGAGCTGGTGCGCACGCTGGCCGCCAAGCAGGGCCGCTATGTCGCCCTCATGGGCGACCTGCAGGGCCCGAAGATCCGCATCGCACGCTTTGCCAACAAGTCCATCCAGCTGCAGGTGGGACAGCCCTTCTCGCTGTCGAACAGCCACCCCAAGGACGCGGGCAACGACACGATCGTCGGCATCGATTACCCGGAACTCGTGCAGGACTGCCGACCCGGCGACGAACTGCTGCTGGATGACGGCCGCGTGGTGCTGCGCGTGGACGGGGTCGAAGGCGACGTCCTGCAGACGACCGTCACCGTCGGCGGCCCGCTGTCCGACAACAAGGGCATCAACCGCCGCGGCGGCGGCCTGTCTGCCGCCAGCCTCACCGACAAGGACCGCGCCGACATCCTCGTGGCGGCCGAGCTGAAGCTGGACTACGTCGCCGTGTCCTTCCCCCGCTATGGCAGCGACATCGAGGAAGCCCGCAAGCTGCTGCGCGCAGCGGGCAGCGACGCCTGGATCGTCGCCAAGATCGAACGCGCCGAAGCCGTGGCCGATGACGAAGCCCTGGACGCCCTCATCCGCGCCAGCGATGGCGTCATGGTCGCGCGCGGCGACCTGGGCGTGGAAGTCGGCGATGCCGAGCTCGTGGGCATCCAGAAGCGCATCATCCAGCACGCCCGCACGCTCAACAAGCTCGTCATCACCGCCACGCAGATGATGGAGTCCATGATCGCCAGCCCGCTCCCCACCCGCGCCGAAGTGTCGGACGTGGCGAACGCCGTGCTGGACTACACCGACGCGGTCATGCTGTCGGCGGAAAGCGCATCCGGCAGCTTCCCCGTGGAAGCCGTGCAGGCCATGGCGCGCGTCTGCCTGGGCGCCGAAAAGCACCCCACCAGCACGCGCTCGCACCATCGCCTGGGCGAAACCTTCAGCCGCTGCGACGACACCATCGCGCTGTCGGCCATGTATGCCGCCAACCACTTCCCCGGCGTGAAGGCCATCATCAGCCTGACCGAAAGCGGGCGCACCCCCCTCATCATGTCGCGCATCCGCTCCGGCGTGCCCATCTATTGCTACACGCGCCACGCCGACACGCAACGCCGCGCCGCCCTCTTCCGCGGCGTCTACACGATCCCCTTCGACGCCGCCCAGTTCGATCCGGCCGAGGTCAGCAACGCCGCCATCGCCGAGCTGACCCAACGCGGACTCGTGGCTTCGGGCGACTGGGTCGTGCTGACCAAGGGCGACCTGCTGTCCGACAGCGGCGGCACCAACGGCATGAAGATCCTGACCGTGCCCTGAGCCAGCGCTGAACCGGCGATGTTGCGCCGCAAGGCGCCACACGCCCACAATCCATCGGATAATCGCTGGCTGAGCCCGGCTCACGGCATCACGCGCATGCCAGGCCGGGCCGAACGTGACCGCCCGAAGGCGGCAAGACACCAAGACCTAGCATTCGGAGACAAGCAGACGTGAAGATTGTGATCGCCCCCGACTCCTTCAAGGAAAGCCTGAGCGCCGCCGGCGTGGCCGAGGCCATCGCCGAGGGCGTACGCCTTGCCGTGCCGCAAGCCCAGATCGTCTGCGTGCCCATGGCCGATGGCGGCGAAGGCACGGTGGATGCCGTGCTCGCGGCCACGGGCGGAGCGCGCAGAACCCTGCGCGTGCGGGGCGCCCTGGGCGCGGAGCAGGAGGCGCACTGGGGCTGGCTGGACGGCAAGACGGCCATCATCGAAATGGCCTCGGCCGCTGGCCTGGAACAGATCGCCCCGCGTGACCGCCGCCCCTTGGAAGCGTCCAGCTACGGCGTCGGCCAGTTGATGCGCGCAGCGCTGGACGCCGGCGCCACCCGCATCATCCTGGGCCTGGGCGGCTCGTCCACCACCGACGGCGGCGCGGGCATGCTGCAGGCCCTGGGGCTGCAGCTGCGTGACGCGCAAGGCAAGGAACTCGGGCCCGGCGGCGCGGCGCTGGCCTCGCTCGACAGCATCGATGCCAGCGGGCTCGATCCGCGCCTGGCGGACACCCGCATCGACGTCGCCTCCGACGTGAACAATCCCCTGTGCGGGCCCAAGGGTGCTGCCCACATCTTCGGCCCGCAGAAAGGCGCCACGCCCGAGCAGGTCAAGCAACTGGACCAGGCGCTGTCGCGTTTCGCGGATGTCTCGGCCCGGCATCTGTCGCGCGACGTGCGCGAGCAGCCCGGCGCGGGCGCGGCCGGCGGCCTGGGTTTCGGCGCCTATGCCTACCTGTCCGCCAGCTTCCGCCCCGGCGTGGAGATCGTCGCCGAACTGGGCGGCCTGGCCGCCCACATGGAAGGCGCGGCGCTGGCCTTTACCGGCGAAGGCCGCATGGATGCCCAGACCCTGCACGGCAAGACGCCAGCCGGCGTCGCCGGCATCGCACGCCAGGCCGGCGTGCCCGTGGTGGCCCTGGTCGGCTCGCTGGGCCCCGGTTACCAGGAACTGTATGGCGCCGGCATCAGCGCCGCATTCAGCCTGGCGCACGGCCCCATGACGCTGGAAGACGCCTGCCGCGACACCGCCGCCCTTCTCTCCGCACGCGCCCGCGACGCCATGCAGCTGTGGCTGGCAGGCAGGAAACACGTGCTGTAAGCACTCACGCCGCTCCCCTGCATCACCAAAGACAAAGCCGCCCCAGGGCGGCTTTGTCGCCTGCGCACGCACAAGGCAAATTGGCTCAGTTCGACAAGCCGACGCTGTGCGGCTTGCCCGGCCCGACCCTGCCCGCGTCGGTCAGGGCGTCGGCCAGCGCAATGAACTGCGCGACCGACAGGGTCTCGGCGCGCGCGGTGGGCGCAATGCCCAGGGCATCCCAGTCGATGTCGTCGGCCCAGTCGGCCAGGCCGCGCCGCAGCATCTTGCGGCGCTGCGCGAACGCACGCGCCACCACCTGCTCCAACGCCGCTTCGCTCTTGGCGCGCAGCCGGTCCGCCGGCAGCGGCACCATGCGCACGACAGACGAGACCACGCGCGGCGGCGGGTCGAAGGCCTCGGGCGGCACGTCGAACAGCTTGGTCATGCGATAGCGCGTCTGCAGCATGACCGACAGGCGGCCATAGTCGGCATCGCCAGGGACGGCGACCATGCGGTCGATCACTTCGCGCTGCAGCATGAAATGCTGATCACGCACCCGGTCCGCGCAGGCCATCAGGTGGAACAGCAAGGGGCTGGAAATGTTGTAGGGCAGGTTGCCGACGATGCGCAGGTGCTCGCCGAAGGCGCTGAAATCCACCTCCAGCGCGTCGGCCTCGACCACGCTGAGCTTTTCCGGCGGATAGGTGCGGCGCAGGCGCGCCGCGAGGTCTCTGTCGATCTCGACGGCCACCAGCCTGTCCGCCCGCGTCAGCAGGGGCTTGGTCAGCGCAGACAGGCCGGGGCCGATCTCGACCAGGCAATCGCCCGGCGCGGGCGCGATGGCACGCACGATGCCATCCACCACGGACTCATCGGTCAGGAAGTGCTGGCCGAAACGCTTGCGCGCCTGATGCGCCATCAGAGACTCTGTTCCAGGCGCTCGCGGCGCTCGAGGCGGTTGTCGATGTAGGCACGGTCCTGCAGCTGGTCCAGGAACTCTTCGAAGGCAGGGCCTGCGCGGCGCTCGAAGAGTGCCTGGCGAGCCTGCATGCGGCGGTATTCGTCGGCCATGTCCTGCGTGCGGCGCTCGATCACCTGGATCAGGTGCCAGCCGAACTGGCTCTGGATGGGCTCGCTGATGCCATCAGGCGGCAGGGCATCCATGGCGCGCTCGAAGTCAGGGACCGTCTGGCCGGGGCTCAACCAGCCCAGCTCGCCGCCCTGCGGCGCCGAGGCGTCGTTGGAGTAACGGCGCGCCAGGTCGGCGAACGACTCGCCGCCTTGCACGATGCGCTGGCGCACCTGTTCCAGGCGCTGGCGCGCCTGTTCGTCGCTCATGACCGCGGAGGTCTTGATGAGGATGTGGCGGGCATGGGTCTGCGTGACGGGCATGGGCGTGCCATCCGCCGGGCCCGTGGGGCCCTGGGGCGCACCCGGCGCGGGCGCGGCCGAGGCATTGGACGAGCCGCCGCTGCGGCTGACGACCCGCACGATATGGAAACCATTGCCGCTCTGGATCACCTCGGACACCTGGCCGGGCTGCACATTGGCCGTGGCGTTCAGGAACAGGTCGGGCCAGCCATCGGCCGCGCGCTCACCCATGGCGCCGCCCTGCAGGGCTTCGGGGCCATCGGAGGAGGACGCCGCCAGCGCAGCGAAGTCCTCGCCGCCACGCACGCGGGCGAGGAGGTCATCGGCCTTCTTGCGCAGGGCTGCCACCTGGTCGGGCGTGGAGCCTTCAGGCACACGCACGAGAATCTGGGCCAGGGCCAGCGACGTGGGCGCGCCGCCCACTGCCGTGGGAGCGGCGCCGCGCGGCGATCCCGCGCTGCCGCGGCGGGCTTCCTGTTCCTTCAGGAAGGCATCGATTTCGTTGTCGGTGATGACGATGGCGCCATCGACGGTGCGCTGGCGCACGCGGTCCAGCATGACGTCGCGGCGCAGCACGACACGGTAGTCGTCCCACGACGTGCCTTGCGACTCGATCTGCTTGCGCATGTCCTGCGGCGTGATGCGGTTGCGCTGGGCAATGGTGGCAATGGCCTGGTCGACCTGCTCATCCGTTACCCGGATGCCAAGGCGCGATGCCTCCTGGTCTTCCAGGCGTTCGCGGATCAGACGCTGCAGCACCTGGCGCTGCAGCACCACGGGATCGGGGCGCTGGATGTTCTGCTGTGCCAGCTCACGCTCGGCCTGGCGGGTGGCGGCCTGCAGTTCACTCCAGGTAATGACGCTCTTGTCCACCACGGCGGCGATGCCATCCACCACGGGCGAAGGAGCGGAAGCAGCGGGGGCAGGTTGCGCCACGGCGCCAGCGGACAACGCCAGCGCGGCCGACGCCAGCGCGAGACGGGACAGATGAAGCGCACTACGCATTATTCATACCTTTCAAATGATGTACTGGAACGAACCGGATCCGTGACCTCTTCATAGCCAGTAACGCTTCTGGACAGCAGATTCATGGGATTCGTTCCCAAGGAACCCAGGCCGCTCAGCTCCAGCTGGAAGAAAATACCGGTGTTGGCCTCGTTGACCGACACGGCATAGCGCTGGAACACGACGCGGGCAGCCCAGCAGCAATCGCTCTTGTATTCGAGGCCGGCGATGGACTGGGTGGAGCGGCTTTCCTGCAGGGAGTAATCCACGCGGCCCACGCCGAACCAATGGCGGCTGAACGGCCACTGCGCGGACACGCTGATCTGCTCACGCCCGGGCGGCACATAAGGCGTGTTCTCGGGCGGGATGCGTTGGTAACGATAGGAGGCGGCAATCGTCGCCAGGCGTTGCGGGCGCCAACGCGCCGAGATGACCGAACGCTCCCAGTTATCGGTATGGGGGTTGTACTGGGCCGTGACCTGGGTGCTCAGTGTATCCGTGATCGCGGCCTCGGCGCCCACGAGGAAGTCCGAGCGTACCCCAGTTCGAGGCACTTCACCCGGCAGGGTCACGCGCTGGTCCGTGAAGTAGAGTCGCTGGGCGCCAGACAGGCTCAAGCGTTCGAAACCGGTGTTGGCATCGAGCCACCGGGATGTCAGGCCCAACGTCACCTGGTTGGCGTTTGCGATGCGGTCCCAGCCCCCGGAATAGATATTCTCGTCAAAAGCCTGCGCGAAACTGAAGTTCGACAGCGCGGTATCGTAGATGGGCAGCGTCTCCTGGTCGCGATACGGCACATGCAGGTAGTACAGGCGCGGCTCGAGCGTCTGGATGGACGACTTGCCGAACAGCGTCGTGTCGCGCTCGAAGGTCATGCCGCTGTCCAGAGACAGGATCGGCAGCGTGCGGCTCTGCACGCGCGGATTGCCGCGCAGCGCACCGGGCCAGTCGGTGTGGTACTGGGTCATGTGCACGCCAGCCTTGGGCGTGATGTACCAGCCGGGCCGGACGACCGGGAAGGAGATCGTCGGATAGGACATCAGACGATCGCCGTTGGCCCAGCTCCGATCCGTGACATTCAGGTACAGCGGCCGGCTGAATCGCGTGGCCGTGGTCTCCCACTCGGCGTCCAGGCCGTTCCAGTTGTATCGCGCGCCCCTCAGGTAGAACGACGGCAAGCGGTCGTACTGGGGGGTCAACGGCGCGTCCGGATCCTGGAGCGTCTGGTACGAGGTTGCCTCGACATAGGCCTGCCAGTACGTGCTGCCCCAGCCAAACCGCCCCGAGCGGGTCAGGTAAGTGGTGTACGCCTCATTGAGACCGACGGTGGAAATGTCCCGGAAGTAATCGTCATCCGACACCCCGTTCAAGTCCCAGTCGAAATAAAACCCGCCACCCAGGGTCTGGCGATGCCTGGCCGAATACAACCAGCGTTTCTCGCCCGTGACGTTGTCACTGCCCAGGTAGGTTCCGGCGATTTCGCCCGAATACGTCGCTCCCAGATAACGGAACTCGCCACCCAGCATCGTCCCGCGCTTGCTCAGGAAGCGCGGGGTCAACGTCATGTCGTACTGGGGATGCAGGTTGAAGTAATACGGCAGCGAAAAATCGAAACCGCCACGGCTGGTCGTGCCGTACGTGGGCAGCAGGAAACCCGACTTTCGCTCCTGCTTGATCGGGAACGTGAGATAGGGCGAGGCCAGGATGGGCACGCCCTTGAAATACAGGACGGCGTTGCGCGCGACACCTTCGTTCTCGTCGAAATCGAGATCGACCTTGGAGGAGTCGATGTACCAGGCCGGCTTCTCGCAGGCGCAGCCCGTATAGACCACGTCGGTCAGGCGCATGCGCGAGCGGCTGAAGATGTCACCGTACTCGGCCCGGCCGCTGGCGCCGTTGGCGCCCAGCCAGAAATTCGGCTTCTCGACGTAGCCCGTCTGGTTATCGGCGTTATAGAGCAGGTTCGGCCCGGTCACCAGGCTGCCGTCGCGCATCAGGCGGGCATTGCCCTCGCTGACCATGTCGCCCGTGGCCTGGTTGTAGTTGATCCGGTCGCCCTTCAAGACGGTGTCGATACGCCGCAACTGCGCATTGCCCGTGATCGTGATTTCCCCGGCAGGGTCGCCGTCGATACTGTCGCCATCCATGAACGCCGGGATATCGTCGTCGGCCATGTTCCGGTGCTGGCGCAGGCCGGGGGAGACCTTCAGGCCATTGAGCCGCACTTCGGAAGGTTTCCCACCGGACGCCTCTGGGCTGGCGGATTGCACCGCGGTCCGGACGGGCGCGGGGGTTTCCTGGGCATAGGCTGCCGTGGCGCCAAGCGCGGCAAAGAGGATCAGGCTGCGGGCCATGCGCACGAGTCTCGGTCGATAGGTCGGGATAGCGGTGGACAGGAAACGGAGCCGGCTGGAAAGCCCGCGCCAGCCGTCCGGACGGGACAGGGCTGGGGGCGGCTTGCCGGCGCTGGCCGGTTGGCGACCCGGTATTATAGAGAAGCCGGGCGCATCGGTACGGGCGGGCTTTCCAGCCCCTGTCCGCCTGCCTCCGGCCCCGGTCCGGGCCGCCGCTGGCGGCCCTTTCCCGCCGCCTGCCTACGGAACCATCTTGACGCCCTCCCACCCCGATACCCGCCTTGCGCTCCTGCAGGACTGGCTGCGCGCGCAGCCGGCCGCCCTGGCCCTGGACATCGACTCACTGCGCCCGGCCTCGGCCGACGCGAGCTTCCGCCGCTACTTCCGCCTGGACACCGGCGCGGGCACGGCCATCGTCATGGATGCCCCGCCGCCCAATGAAGACTGCCGGCCCTTCCTGCACGTGGCGGACCTGCTGCGCCAGGCAGGCGTGAACGTGCCGGAGATCCTGGCGCAGGACGTCGATGCCGGCCTGCTGCTGCTGTCCGACCTGGGCGACGCCACGTATTACCAGTGCATCCGCGCGGGCCTGACGGATACCGTCCTGCAGGCGATCTACCGCGACGCGCTGGCCGAGCTGGTCCGCCTGCAGGGCGCGGCCACCACCGGCCTGCCCGCCTATGACGCGCCGCGCCTGGCCGACGAACTCGCGCTTTTCCCCGAGTGGTATGCCGAGCGCCACTGCGGCGCCACGCTGGACGCCTCGGCGCGCGACACCCTGGGGGCGGCCTTCGAGACGCTGGTCGCCCACAACAGCGCCCAGCCCGTCGTCCTCGTGCACCGCGACTTCCACTCGCCCAACCTGATGCGCTGCACCGAGTCCCGCCACGGTCGCAATCCCGGCGTGCTGGACTTCCAGGACGCCGTGGCCGGCCCCATTTCCTATGACATCGCCTCGCTGGTGACCGACGCCCGTACCACCTGGGACGAGGCGCAGCAACTGGACTGGGCCATCCGTTACTGGGACATGGCCCGCCGGGCCGGCCTGCCCGTGCCCGCGGATTTCGCCGATTTCCACCGCGACTATGAGTGGATGGCCTTGCAACGCAACCTGCGCATCCTGGGCGTCTTCGCGCGGCTGTATTACCGCGATGGCAAGCCCGGCTACATCCGCGACCACATGCCGCGCGTGAACACCTACGTCCGCCAGGTCTCCTCGCGCTACCGTCCTTTCCTGCCGCTCATGCGCCTGCTGGACAAGCTGGACGCCCAAGGCCCCGCTCCCGGCGCCGTGCCTGGCGCCGCCGCGGCATGAAAGCCATGATCCTGGCCGCCGGCCGCGGCGAGCGCATGCGCCCGCTGACCGACAGCACACCCAAGCCCCTGCTGCCCGCGGGCGGCAAGCCGCTCATCGCCTGGCACCTCGAGCGCCTGGCCCGGGCCGGCATCCGCGACATCGTCGTGAACAATGCCTGGCTGGGCGCCCGGATCGAGGCCGCGCTGGGCGATGGCGCGCGCTGGGGCGTCAGCATTTCCCACTCGTCCGAGGGCGAGGCCCTGGAGACCGCGGGCGGCATCCGCCAGGCGCTGCCCTTGCTGGGCGACGCCCCTTTCCTGGTGATCAACGGCGACATCTGGTGCGACTGGGATCCCGCGCAAGCCCTGGCCGCCCTGCCGCAGGTGTCCACGGGCGCACGCCAGGCCTGGCTCGTGCTGGTGGACAACCCGGCCCACCATCCCCGAGGCGATTTCCGCCTGCTGGGCGACGGCGAAGTGCGCGACCGCGACTCAACCGGGGCGGGCGAGGCCCCCACGCTCACGTTCGCGGGCATCGGCGTCTACCACCCCTCGCTGTTTTCAGACCTGGCGGCGGGCGTGGCCGCCCCGCTCGCGCCGCGCCTGCGCGAGGCCATTGGCCGCGGCCGCGTCGCCGGCATGCGCCACGCCGGTCGCTGGATCGACGTGGGCACGCCGCAGCGTCTCGCCGATCTCGACGCAAGCCTGCGCCAGGCCCGATCTGTATAAGAGTGTGTCCCGATATCGCCGAGAGCAACCAAGCTTGTCGTCGCGCAAGGCTGGGCGGCATAACGCGGTATCCTTCCGGGTTTTGACCCGCCGCCATCCCGGCCGGGGGTCTCCGTACTGCAAGGAAGTGTTCGCTGATGTTTGGTTCGCAGAAAAGGCAAGTGTTCAAGCCTTCGGTCTATGAGACCAGCAAGCGCCGCGGTCGCATGCCGCGCTGGCTGGTGCTGCTCCTCCTGGGCGTCGTCCTGGGTGCGGGCGGCCTGCTGTTCCTGCAGACCAGCTATGGCCCGCAACGCCTGACCGTGCTGGAATCGCAGCAACTGACCAACGAGGTCAACAGCGGCAACATCGAACGCCAGCGCCTGCAGGTCCAGCTGGAGGAAAGCCAGCGCACGGTCGAGACACTCAAGACCGAGAACGAGAAGCTGGCCGTCACCGCCGCCCAGGCGGAAAAATCGGTGGCGCCGCTCAAGGAAGAACTGGCGCTCTTCGCCGACGCCATGCCCGAAGATCCGCGCGGCGGTCCGCTCGGCGTCAGCGCCGCCACGTTCCGCCGCGATGCCGGACAGCTGCGCTATCACGTGCTGCTGCTGCGCAATGCCGGCCAGGGCGCGCCGTTCAAGGGCCAACTGGCCATGGCCATCGAGGGCCGTTACCCGAACGGCCGCACCGCCACCGTCGAACTGGACCCGGTGGCCGTCAACCTGGACCGCTACGAACATCTGGCAGGCGTCGCCCCGCTGCCCGAGGGGTTCTCGGCTCGCCGCGCCACCGTGCGCGTGCTGGACGCGCAGACCCAGCGCCAGCACGCCATGCGCATCCTGATCGTGCGCGACTGAGTCCGCCCCGCGGGTTCGCCGCCGTCCTGGCGGCGAACCCTTTCCCCGCACAAGGGGGGAACTCCCGCCCCCGCGCGGCGTCCCATCACCTTCCCCTTGCTGCGAGGCCCTGCATGTTCCTCCCCCGTAAGAAAACCCTCATGGGCGTGGCGCTGTCCGCCGCCTTCATGGGACTGGCGCACGCCCAGCCCGCGCCGCTGCTGCCGCTGGAAGACTTCTTCGCCAACCCGCAGCGCGGCTACTTCAACATCTCGGACGACGGCAACATGCTGGGCTTCATGGAGCCCACCAGCCTCGACGGCCAGCCCGCCCGGATGAACATCCATGTCCAGTCCATCCAGGATGGCAAGCCCAGCGGCGAGCCGCGCCGGCTGACCAGCGAAACCGCGCGCGACATCGGCGGCTATTTCTGGAAAGGCAGCGGCACGGTGCTGTACGCCAAGGACTTCGGTGGTGACGAGAACTTCCACGTGCTGGCCGTGGACGTGAAGAGCGGCAAGGTCACCGACCTCACGCCCTTCGATGGCGCCCGCGCCATGATCACGGACGACCTCGAGGACGACCCCGACCATGTCCTCATCAGCCACAACCATCGCAACCCGCAGGCCTTCGACGTCTATCGCGTGAACGTCCACACGGGTGAGTCGACGCGCGTCGCCGAGAACCCCGGCAACATCATCGGCTGGCAGACCGACCATGCCGGCCGCGTGCGCGCCGCGCTGGCCTCCGACGGCCTGAACACCGTGCTGCTGTATCGCGACAGCGAAGACGAGGCCTTCCGCCCGCTCATCACCACCGACTACAAGACCCAGGTCACGCCGGCCCTCTTCACCTTCGACGACAAGCGGCTCTATGCCCTGAGCAACCGCGGCCGCGACCGCCTGGCGCTGGTCGAGATCGACCCGGCGAAACCCGACGCCGAGACCGTGCTCTTCGAGCCCGAGGAGGTCGACCTGGACGGCGTGGGCTATTCGCGCCTGCGCAAGGTGCTGACCGTGGCGGCCTACCAGACCGACCTGCCGCGCCGGAAGTTCTTCGACACGCAGACGGAAGCGCTGTACGCGGCCATCGCCAAGCAGTTGCCCGACTACGCGTTCACGCTGCAAAGCGGCACGCGCGCCGAGGACCGCTACATCGTGGCGGCCTATAACGATCGCACGCCGGGCGCCCGCTATCTGTACGACGTGAAGGCCAACACGCTGAGCAAGCTGGCCGATATCAACCCCAAGCTGCCCGAAGCCCGGATGGCGCGCATCCAGCCCGTGACGTACCAGAGCCGTGACGGCCTGACGCTGCACGGCTACCTGACGCTGCCCCCGGGCCGCGAAGCGAAGGACCTGGCGTGCGTCGTCAATCCGCATGGCGGCCCCTGGGCGCGTGACAGCTGGGGCTTCAACGCCGAGACGCAATTCCTGGCCAACCGCGGCTTCTGCGTGCTGCAGATCAACTTCCGCGGTTCCACCGGCTATGGCCGCAAGTTCTGGGAGGCCGGCTTCGGCCAATGGGGACTGGCCATGCAGGACGACATCACCGATGGCGTGCACTGGCTGGTCAAGCAGGGCATCGCCGATCCGAAGCGCATCGGCATCTATGGCGGCAGCTATGGCGGATATGCCACGCTGGCCGGCGTCACCTTCACGCCGGACCTCTATGCCGCGGCGGTGGACTACGTCGGCGTGTCGAACCTCTTCACGTTCATGAACACCATCCCGCCCTACTGGGCGCCCTTGATGCCCAAGTTCCACGAGATGGTGGGCCATCCCGAACGCGACAAGGAGCGCCTGGCCGCCACCTCCCCCGCCCTGCACGTCGACAAGATCAAGACCCCGCTCTTCATCGCCCAGGGCGCGCGCGACCCGCGCGTGAACAAGGCCGAGAGCGACCAGGTGGTCGAGGCCCTGAAGAAGCGCGGCGTCGAGGTGGAATACATGGTCAAGGACAACGAAGGCCACGGCTTTCACAACGACGAAAACAAGTTCGCGTTCTATCGCGCCATGGAAGCGTTCCTGAAGGAACACCTCAAGCCCTGAAGCGCCGCGCCCGGGCGTTGAACTCAGCTCGGCCATGAGGGTCCAATCCCCATGACCGAGACATCGACCTCCTCGCCGTCACCTGCCGCGGCCTTCGCCTTGCGCTGGCTGCGGCGCCTCGTCGTCCTTGGCCTTCTGGCCGCCAGCGCCTGGTGGGCGTGGCCGCGCCTGCCCGACCCATGGCGCGCGCCCTTCCACGCCGCGCGGCTGGCGATGCAACCCGTGCCCACCTCGCTGCCCGTGCCGGTGGCCGGCGTCGCGGCCAACCGCATCGCGGACACCTGGGGCGCGGCACGCGCCAATGGCCGCAGCCACCAAGGGGTGGATATCTTCGCGCGGCGTGGCACCGCGGTCATCGCCAGCACCGAAGGCGTCGTCACCCGCAAGGGCACGAACAACCTGGGCGGCCTGGTGGTGTGGGTCATGGGGCCGGGACGCCAGATGCACTATTACGCCCACCTGGACGGCCATGCGCCCGACATCGGGCCGGGCAGCCATGTCATGCCGGGCGATACGCTGGGCTATGTGGGCGACACCGGCAATGCGCGCGGCACGCCGCCGCACCTGCACTACGGCATCTACCAGTCCGGCGGCGCCATCAATCCGCATCCCTTGCTGCGGGCGGGCATGGGCACGGCGGCGAAAGCGGGCCCCTGAGCGCCCGCTGCGGACGCGGGCGAACTTGCGGGACAGCACACTAGACGCACACCGGCAGCACCAGGATGGGCACGCCGGTCCAGAACATCGCAAGCGCCGCGGCGCCATGCAGCAACACCGTCAGGCGTTCCAGGAAGCGCTGGTCGCGACCGGCGTGACGCGCGCGCCGCCAGCGCCGGCCGGCGCGCCAGACCAATGCGCCCAGCGCGCCAAGCAATGCCAGCCACAGCCCGGCGAGCCACCAGGACAGTACGCCCACACCCAGCCATCCTGGCCGCGTGGCCCATGCCGATTCGCAACCCAGTGACAACAGCGCGTACAAGGCCGCGAACCCCGCGGCCCAGAGACCGAGCCCCGCCTGCGCCCTCAACAGGCGCCACGGCCCGGTCTCCGGCGTGACGGGCGGCGTCCCACGCCGCGTTTTGCGCGCCCTCATGCCGCGATGCCCCACACCGGCAGATACCACGCCAGCAGCACCACCAACCCGGCGCCCGCGCAATAGCCCTGCCAAAGCGCGGCCACGCGCGGCTCCAGCCGCCGCGCGGCGGACACGAAACCCTTGCGTGCGCGCAGCGCGACGAAACCGGCGATGAGCGCGCCGGTCGACGCATGGATGACCACATAGAGCCCCAGCGCCGCGCACGCCGCGCCATAGGCATGGACGGTCGGGTCCGGCAGCCCAGTGCGGACATAGCCGAACAGCAGCGCGGCCGCCATCAGTGACAGCAACGCCGACACGCACAGGCGCCACGAGGCCTGCAGTGGCGAGCCCGCGCAGGACGGCCGCGCCGCGCGCCATGCCAGCCAGGCAGACGCCACCAGGCAGGCCATCACCAGCCAGGGCAAGGGATTGCCCACCGCGAGGAACTCGGGCGGCGGCCAGCCGGGGGCCACCGTCCACAGGAAGGCGTAGCCGAACAAGAGCGCCGCCAACAGGGTCGCGTCGGCCACCAGTGCGAACACCGTGCCTCGCCAGCCCGGCGCCTGCAGGCTGGCATGGTGCGACACCAGCGACACGCCGCCGCCCACATCGCGGGGCTCGGGATCGCTGCGCGTTCCGCCCTCCCAGGCCCAGACGAGGAAGAGAACCAGCGCCGCCGCCGCCCCCACCGGCACCAGCCAGTACAGCTTGAACAGCACCGCCAGGAACGCCGCGCCGGTTGCCAGGGCGGCACAGAACGGCAACAGGCTGGGCCCGGGCAAATGCACCACGTGCGTGGGCTCGCCGCTCATCAGGCTCACTGCCAGCGTCTCGCGCAGGCGCCCGCGCGGCTCGGCCAGGTAGCCCCGGCCGCCTGCCAGGTCGGCCGGCAGGCCGGGCGCGTCCCACAGCGGTTCGCGGCCCTGCACGCGCGGCTGGCTGGCGATGTTGTAGGTGGGCGGCGGCGTGGCCATGCCCCACTCCAGCGTGCCCGCGCCCCAGGGGTTGCGTGGCGCCAGGCGGCCGGCGCGCGCATGCACGAAGAGATCGAGCAGCAGCAGCGCCACGCCCACCGCCATCACGAAGCTGCCGATGGAAGACAGCAGGTTCAGGCCATTCCAGCCCACGTCGCCGGGATAGGTCTCGATGCGGCGCGGCATGCCCAGCAGGCCGGTCAGGTGCATCATCCAGAACGCCATGTTGAAGCCGATGAAGATCATCCAGAACGCCCACTTGCCCAACTGCTCGGAAGGCATGCGTCCCGTGGCGTGCGGCATCCAGTAGTACACGGCGGCCAGCAAGGGGAAGACCATGCCGCCCACCAGCACATAGTGCAGGTGGGCCACCACGAAGTGCGTGTCGTGCGCCTGCCAGTTGAACGGGGCGAAGGCCAGCATCACGCCCGTCAGCCCGCCCGCCACGAAGACAAACAGGAAGCCGCCCAGGTACAGCATCGGCAGCCGCCACACAGGCCGCCCCGCCCACAGCGTGCCCAGCCAGGCGAAGAGTTGCACCGCCGTCGGCAAGGTCACCAGCATGCTGGCGGCCGAGAAGAAGGCCTGGGCCAGGTGCGGGATGCCGACCGTGAACATGTGGTGCACCCACAGTCCGAAGCTGAGAAAGCCCATGACCACGATGCTGCCCACGATCCACTCGTGCCCCACCAGCGGCCGCCTGGCCATCGTGGGCATCATCGTGGAGATCATGCCCGCGGCCGGCAGGAAGATGATGTAGACCTCGGGGTGGCCGAACATCCAGAACAGGTGCTGCCACAGCAGCGGATCGCCGCCGCGCGCCACGTCGAAGAAAGGCCAGTCGAAGGCGCGCTCGACCTCGAGCAGGATGCTGCCCAGGATCAGCGGCGGAAAGCCGATCAGGATCATGCTCGCCGTCACCAGCACATACCAGGCGAACAACGGCATGCGCGCCAGGCTCATGCCGGGCGTGCGCTGAGACAGGATGGTGGCCACCAGCTCCACGGCGCCGCAGATGGCGGAGATCTCGGCGAAGGTCACGCCGATCAGCCAGACATCGGCATTGATGCCGGGGCTGTAGGTGCTGCTGGCCAGCGGGGTGTACATGAACCAGCCGCCCGCCGGCGCCGCCCCCATGAACAGCGCGCCCAGCAGGATCAGCCCGCCGAACAGGTAGCACCAGTAGGCATACGCCCCCAGCCGCGGATACGCCAGGTCGCGCGCGCCCAGCATCTTCGGCAGCAGGTACAGCGCGAAGCCCTCCAGCATGGGAATGGCGAAGAGGAACATCATCACCGTGCCATGCATGGTGAAGACCTGCTGGTACTGCTCGGCGTCCAGGAATGCCGCGTCGGGCGAAGCCAGCTGCGCGCGGATCAGCATGGCCAGCACGCCGCCCACCAGGAAGAACACGAGCGAGGTGGCGATGAAGCGCAGGCCGATGGTGCTGTGGTTGACGGCGCCCAGCGCGCGCCAGCCGGGCGGATCGGCCCAGATGCGGGCAAAGCGGCGGTGACGGGCCAGGGGGGTCATGGCGCCTCCTGCGCGATGGCCAAGGTGCGCAGCCTGGCGGCCAGGGCCGCGTCATCGTGCGCGACCACCCGCATGCGCATGCCCGCGTGCCCCAGGCCGCAGAACTCGGCGCACAAGCCTTCGTACACACCCGGCGCGTCGGCGCGCAGGCGCACCGTGTTCTCGCGTCCCGGGATGGCGTCGATCTTGCCGCCCAGGCGCGGCACCCAGAAACTGTGGATCACATCGGCCGCGCTGACGTGGACGTCGATGGCGCGCCCCACCGGCACGTGGATCTCGTTCGAGGACTGCCGCGCGCCCCCGGGCGCATCGGGATAGCGCACCTCCCACTGCCACTGGCGCCCGGTGACCTCGACGCGATAGACGTCGTGTCCCGCGGCTTGCGGCAGCAAGGCGTCGCCCAGGCCCAGGCCGTAGGCGAGCAGGAGCGTCAGCACGGCCAGGGGAAACGCCACGCCCGCGCCCCACACCAAGCGGCGCGCGCCGCGCTCGGACAGGCGCGCGCGCCCGCGCCGCAACACCCAGGCAGCCAGGGCCAGCACGCCCAGCAGGATCAGCGCCGCGCCGCCCGCCATCCACCACCAGGCGGTGGCAATCGCCGCGGCGGCGGGTCCGGCGGGATGCAGCGCCGACAGCGGCGCATCGCCGCAGCCCGCCAGCACGGCCAGCAGCGGCAGGCCCGCGGCCGCTTGCATCCGGACACGCCTGGCGGGCGGGTCCGCGTGATAAGTTTGATCGCACCGCTCATGGTCAGGCATCCGTCCGCCCCAACCGACATGGAACACTTCCGCAAGCCCCAGCCCGTCGGCACGACCACCCAGGTCGCCATTGCCCGGCACCCCCTGCACCCGATGCTGGTGACCTTCCCCATCGCGTTCCTGACAGGCGCCTTGGCCACCGACATCGCCTTCCTGCTGCTGGCCGACCCCTTCTGGGCGCGGGTGTCGCTGTGGCTGCTGGGCATGGGCGCGCTCATGGGCATCGCCGCCGGCATCGCGGGCACCGTGGAATTGCTCTCCATCGCGGGCATCCGCCGCCGCGCCGTCGGCTGGAGCCACTTCGTCGCGGCGGTCATGCTGCTGTCGGTGGGCGGCATCAACTGGTATCTGCGCGCCGTGCCGGGCGGCGCCGAACACACGGTGCCGCTGATGGGCCTGTACCTGTCGGCGCTGGGCGCGGCGCTGGTCGGTATCGCCGGCTGGCTGGGCGGCAAGCTCGTCTTCGAACACCAGGTCGGCATCCACGACGAAGAGGAAGCGCCGCTGGAGCAGCCCTGAGGATGCCAGGTGCACCGGCCTCATGCCGCCAGCCCCAGCGTGGGCTTGGCCAGCACCAGCCAGAAGACCAGCGGCACCAGTACGCCCGGCACCACCAGCAGCAACAGCCGCAGGCGCAGCCCGCGCAGGCTGGGCGAGGTGTCGAGCCGCTCGACGATATGGCCGCAATACAGGTGGAAGAACACCATGCCAGCCACGGCGGTCAGCTTCAGGGGCAGCCAGGGCCCGGTGGGCGCATCGGTCATCGCCACCAGTCCCGTGCCCGTCACGATGGCCAGCACCGCCGCGGGCGAGGCGACCCACACGAAGACCATGCGCGCCATCACGTTCAGCCGCAGCATCGCGCTGCGGTCACGTGCGTGCCGGTGACAGGCGAACACCCCTGGCAGATAGAAAAGTCCGGCGCACCACGTCAGCAGGAACGCGATGTGCAGCGATTTGAGCCAAGCCACGGCGCTCCCCGGCTGTCGGGGCGCATGGCATCCAGCCCCCCACAGGCCGGTGCGTCGCCCTCGTTCATCATCGTCCGGTCACTATAAAAGCAGGGAGCGGCGTATGTGGCCGAGGCAGCCGCTCATTGTGTAACCTGACTTGTCCCGCGCTGGCGATGCCGCCCTGGCGCCTGTCACGCCAACACCTTCGACGGCGGCTTCGTGTGCGACGCATCGCGATACACATGCACGCGGCCTCGGCAAGAAAACCGGGGCATCCCTGCCCCGGCCCGCCTTCCTGGCGGCGACGCGCCTCAGCGCCGTGCCACGGACTCCCCTTGCGGGGCAGGCAGGGCATCCGGCCAGCCGCCGGCCAGCGTCTTGTAGACGGCCACCAGCGCCGTGGCGCGCCGCGTCGCGCTCTGTGCCAGCAGGTCCTCGGCTTCCAGGCGCGAGCGTTCGGCGTCCAGCACGTCCAGCACGTTGATGGCCCCGCCCTCGAATTGCAGGCGTGCCGTGTTGGCCGCCCGCCGGCTGGCTTCGGCGGCCTGCGTCAGCGTGCCGTTCTCGGCCTGGGCCCGCGACAGGCGCACCAGCGCGTTCTCGGTTTCCTCCATCGCGCGCAGCACCGCACGCTCGTACAGGGCCACGTTCTCGGCCGCCGCCGAGTTGGCCGCGGCAATGCGCGCGCGCACCCGGCCGATGTCGAGGAAGTTGCCGCCCACGCCCAGCGAGATCACGCGGGTTTCACTGTCGCGTTCGAACAGCGAGCCGAAGCCCAGCGCCTGCGTGCCGATGAGCCCGCCCAGCGTGAAACGGGGGAACAGGTCGGCCGTGGCCACGCCGATGCGCGCCGTCGCGGCCGCCAGCCGGCGCTCCGCCGCCGCGACGTCGGGACGGCGGCGCAGAAGCTCGCCCGGGGCGCCTGCGTTGACCTGCGTGGGCAACACCGGCAAGGACACGGGTGCATCCAGCACGGCGGCCATTTCCGCCGGCGTGCGGCCGGTCAGCACCGCGATGCGGTGCGCGGCCACGGCGGCCTCGGCCTCCAGCGGCGGGATGCGGGCACGGGTCAGCGCCAGTTGCGTGCGGGAACGGTCCGCATCGAACGAGGTGCCGCGTCCGTTGTCCAGCAGCGCCTCGATGAGCCGCAAGGTGTCGCCCTGGTTGGTCTCGTTGTCGCGCGCCACCTGGATCTGCACCTGCAGGCCACGCAGGCGGAAATAGGCATCGGCCAGTTCCGCCACGATGGCGACCTGCACGCCGCCCAGGTCGGCAGCCGTGGCATCGGTCTCGGCCTGCTGGGCCTCGACGGCACGGCGCACGCGGCCAAAGAAATCCAGCTCCCAGACGGCGGAAAGGCTGGCGCCGTGCTGCTCGCCATCGCGTTCGGCGCGCGACATGCCGGGCGCCTGCGACGCGCTGGCGCGCCGGTCGCTGATCTCGCCCGACGCGCTCAGCGTCGGGAAGCGATCCTGGCGGCGCTCGCGCGACACGGCGGCCGCCTGTTCATAGCGGGCCAGCGCGATGCGGATGTCGTGATTGGCGCGCAGCGCGTCTTCCACCAGCGACTGCAGCAGCGGATCACCCAGGCCCTGCCAGAACGGCGCGTCGGCCTCGGGCACCGGCAGCGTGGCGGCAGCGGCATCCTGGCGGGCGTATTGCTCGGCCACGGGCGCCTGCGGCGCCTGGTAGTCAGGGCCGACCGCGCAGGCGGCCAGCGTCAGCGCCACCAGGGGCGCCAGCAGGAAGCGCAGCGGCGGGAAGAAAGGCCCCCACGCCGCGCCTTCGGCTTGCTGCTCCCCGAGGGGGCTGCCTTTTGCCTTGGGGCGGCCCGGCGGCAAAAGGGAACGGGCGGAAGATTGCGTATGCGACATCATGGAATCAGACATGTGAGGTCTCCAGGGGCGCGGCGGCCTTGTCGCCGCGCGACTTGCGCATCGCCAGCTTGCGCAGCGCCACGTAGAAGACCGGGGTAAGGAAGAGACCGAAGAGCGTCACGCCCAGCATGCCGGCGAACACCGTCACGCCCATCACCTGGCGCACTTCGGCGCCGGCGCCCGTGCCCAGCATCAGCGGCACGACACCGGCAATGAAGGCGATCGAGGTCATGATGATGGGACGCAGGCGCAGACGGCAGGCTTCCAGCGCGGCGTCGATGGTGCTGCGGCCCTTGTCCTCCAGCTCGCGGGCGAACTCGACGATCAGGATGGCGTTCTTGCACGCCAGGCCGATCAGCACCACCAGCCCGATCTGCACGAAGATGTTGCTGTCGCCGCCCGAGAGCCACACGCCCGTCATGGCGGAGAGCAGGCACATCGGCACGATCAGGATCACGGCCAGCGGCAGGGTCCAGCTTTCATACAGCGCGGCCAGCACCAGGAAGACCAGCAGCACCGCCAGCGGGAACACGACCAGCGCGGCATTGCCCTGGGTGACCTGCTGATAGCTCAGGTCCGTCCACTCCAGCTGCATGCCTTGCGGCAGCACCTTGTCGGCCGTGGCCTGCACCACCTGCAGCGCCTGCGAGGACGACACCAGGCGCGGATCGGATTCGCCGATCAGGTCGGCCGAGGGATAGCCGTTGAAGCGGATGACGGGGTCCGGGCCGAAGGTCTCGCGCACGTCGACCATGCTGCCGATGGGCACCATGTCGCCGTTGGCGTTGCGGGTGCGCAGGTTCGCCACGTCCTCGACCGTGCTGCGGAACGGCGCGTCGGCCTGGGCCATCACGCGGAAGGTGCGGCCGAAACGCGTGAAGTCGTTCACATAGGACGAGCCCAGGTAGACCTGCAGCGTCTCGAACAGGTCGGTGACCGCCACGCCTTGCGCCTTGGCCTTGGTGCGGTCCACCTCGGCGTCCAGCTGCGGCACGTTGGCCTGGTAGGAACTGATCGGGTACTGGAAGCCCGGCACCTGCGAGATCGCGCCCGCCAGCGTGTTCGTGGCGGTCTGCAGTTCGCCATAGCCCGCGCGGTTGCGGTCCTGCACGTACAGTGAATAACCCGAACCCGTGCCCAGGCCCATGATGGGCGGCGGCATGATGGCGAAGACCAGCCCTTCCTGTTCCTGCGAGAACCTGGCGTTCAACTGCGCGGCGATCTCGGCGGCGGTGTGCTTGCGGTCAGCCGCGGGCGCCAGGCCGAAGAACACCACCCCGCTGTTGGGCGTGTTGGTCAGTTGCAGGGCGTTCAGGCCCGGGAAGGCGACCGCGTTCTTCACGCCATCGGTCTTCAGCGCGATATCGCTCACGCGGCGCACCAGGGCTTCCGTGCGTTCCAGCGACGCGCCTTCCGGCAGCTTCATGGCGCCGATCAGGTACAGCTTGTCCTGCGTGGGAATGAAGCCGCCCGGCACGGCCTTGAAGACCACGCCCGTCACCACCAGCAGCACGACATAGACCAGGAACACCGCGCCGCGGCGGCCCAGGATGCGCGACACACTGTTGCCGTAGCCGTCGGCGCTGCGCTGGAAAAAGCGGTTGAACGGACGGAACAGCCAGCCCATGCCGCGGTCCAGGATGCGCGTGGGCAGGTCGGGCGGCGCGCCATGCGGGCGCAGCAGGCGCGCGGCCAGCGCGGGCGACAAGGTCAGCGAATTGATGGCCGAGATCACGGTGGAAATGGCGATGGTCACCGCGAACTGCTTGTAGAACTGGCCCGTGACGCCCGACAGGAAGGCCATGGGCACGAACACCGAGCACAGCACCAGCGCGATGGCGATGATGGGTCCGCTGACCTCCTTCATGGCCTGATGGGCGGCCGCCAGGGGCGCCAGCCCCTCGGCGATGTTGCGCTCGACGTTCTCCACCACCACGATGGCGTCGTCCACCACGATCCCGATGGCCAGCACCAGCCCGAACAGGGTCAGCGTGTTGACCGAGAACCCGAGCATCAGCAGCACGGCGAAGGTGCCCACCACCGACACCGGCACGGCCAGCAGCGGGATGATGGACGCGCGCCAGGTCTGCAGGAAGAGGATCACCACCAGCACGACCAGCAGCACGGCCTCCAGCAGCGTGGTGATGACCGATTTGATCGATTCGCGCACGAACACGGTCGGGTCGTATTCCACCGACCACTCCACGCCGTCCGGGAAGCGCTGCGACAGTTCGGCCATCTTGGCGCGCACCTTGTCCGACACGTCGATGGCGTTGGCGCCCGGCGCCTCGAACACCGGGATGGCCACGGCCTGTTCATTGTTCAGCAATGCCATCAGCGAATAGTCGGACGCGCCCAGTTCCACGCGCGCCACGTCGCGCAAGCGCGTGACCTGGCCCTGCGCGCCGGTCTTGATGATGACGTCGCCGAATTCCTCTTCCGTCACCAGGCGGCCCTGCGCATTGATGGACAGCAGGAAATCGCTGCCGGCGGGGTTGGGCGGCGCGCCCAGCTGGCCGGCGGACACCTGCACGTTCTGCTCGCGCACGGCGGCGACCACGTCGCCCGCCGTCATGCCCAGCGCGGCGATCTTGTCCGGATCCAGCCACAGGCGCATGGAGTAGTCGCCCGAGCCGAACAGCTGGGCATCGCCCACGCCTTCGATGCGGGCCAGTTCGTCCCGCACGTGCAGCACCGCATAGTTGCGCAGGTACAGCGCGTCATAGCGGCCATCGGGCGAACGCAGCTGCACCACCAGCGTGATGTTGGGCGACTGCTTGGCCGTCACCACGCCCTGGCGGCGCACCGCCTCGGGCAGGCGCGCCTCGGCCTGCGCCACGCGATTCTGCACCTTCACCTGCGCGTCATCGGGATCGGTGCCCGGACGGAAGGTGACGGTCAGCACCAGCACGCCATCGCTGCCGGCGATGGACTTCATGTAGAGCATGTCCTCGACGCCGGTGATGGCCTCTTCCAGCGGCGCGGCCACGGTGTCGGCGATCTCGCGCGGGTTGGCGCCCGGATAGGTGGCGCGCACCTGCACGCTGGGCGGCACCACTTCGGGATACTCGCTGACCGGCAGGAGGGGAATCGCGATCAGGCCGACCACGAAGATGATGATGGACAACACGGCCGCGAAGATCGGCCGGTCCACGAAGAAACGTGCAAAGTTCATGGCGATTGCTCTGTGGCGTGGCTCACTGGGTGGAGGTCGGTGAGCGGGGCATTACTGCGCGGCCGGCGTGGCGGCGGTTTGGGCAAGACGCGCGGCCTGGCCGCCCGCGGGCGACATCTCGACGGCCTGGGCGGTGACGGGTATGCCGGGGAAGAAGACTTTCTGGATGCCGTTGACGATCACGCGATCACCCGGCTTCAGGCCCTCCTCCACGATGCGCAGGCCTTCGGCCTTGCGGCCCAGCTTCACGTCGCGGCGCTGGGCGGTGCTGTTCTCGTCGACCACGTAAACGTATTTGCGGCTCTGGTCGGTCAGGATGGCCTTCTCGTCGATCAGCATGGCGTCGAAGCTGCCGCTGCCCTGCAGGCGCACGCGGGCATAGAGCCCCGGCGTCAGCAGGCCATCGGGATTGGCCAGCGTGGCCCGGGCGCGGATCGTGCCGGTGGCGGGATCGACGCGGTTGTCGACGAAGTCCACGCGGCCGGCGTGCGGATAGCCGTCTTCTCCCACCAGGCCCACGTTCACCGGCACGCCTTCGCGGCGCTCGTCGGGGCGCTCGCCCTTGCGGGCCATGTGCGCGTAGCGCAGGTAGGTGCGCTCGTCGCTGTCGAAGTGCACGTGCACCGGGTCCAGCGACACCAGCGTGGTCAGGATGCTGGCCTGGCCGTCGGCCGTCACCAGGTTGCCGGTCGTCACCAGCGCGCGGCCGGCGCGACCCGTGATGGGCGAGCGCACCTGCGTGAAGGACAGGTCCAGCTTGGCGGTGTCGACCGCGGCCTGGGCGAACTGCACATTGGCCTGGGCCTGGGCGGCGGCGGCGCGGCGCTGCTCCAGCTCTTCGGTGGACACGGCCTGCAGCGAGGCCAGCTTCTGCGCGCGGGCCGCTTCGCTGCGCGCCAGCGCCGCCTGCGTGCGGGCGCGGGCCAGGTCGGCCTCGGCGCGCGCCAGCGCGGCGCGGTAGCTGCGGGCGTCGATCTCGAAGAGCACCTCGCCGCGCTTCACGGTCTGCCCTTCCTCGTAGTTCACCTTTTCGATGTAGCCGCTCACGCGTGGCCGCAGCGCAACACTTTCGACGGCTTCGACGCGGCCGTTGAAGTCATCCCACTGGATGATCGGGCGGGCCGACACGGCGGCCACGCTGACGGTGGGCGGCGGCGGGGCGGCGGCGCTGTCGGCGGCCTCGCTCTTGCAGCCGGCGAGGGCCAGCGCCAGGAGGCCGGCCGCGGCCAGCGGGAGGGCACGGCGCAGCGGGGCCGGGACGGAGGAATGGAACAGTGTGCTCATGCTTGCAAACTCGGGCGCGGGTGGGAACAAGCCCTCCGGACGGCGCGCCCGCGCGGCGTGGGCCGGCTGCGGGAGACCTGGGGAGGCGCGTAGATGCTTCTGACTTAATTTCATAACGAACGTTATGAATTAGGTCGCACTCTAAACGCCATTGCAAGCACTGGTCAAGGAATTTAATATTGTCCATTATGAAAACAACGGAAGGCAAGCCCCCGCGTCCTCGCGGACGTCCGCTGTCATTCGACCGGGAGACGGTCCTGGAGCGCGCCATGCTGGTTTTCTGGCGCCAGGGCTACGAAACGACGACCGTTCATGACCTGACCGAGGCCATGGGCATCACCGCGCCCAGTCTCTACAGCGCGTTCGGCGACAAGGAGTCGCTCTACCTCGAAGCCGTCGGCCATTACCGCAAGCGCTACGGCGCGGGCGAGCACTCGCGCGCGTTGCTGGCGGGCGCCCCCACCGCGCGCGAAGGCGTGCGCAACCTGCTGTTCGAGGCCGTCCACGTCATGGGCGATCCGGAAACGCCGGCAGGCTGCATGGTGGTGAACTCGGCCATCAACTGCTCCTCGTCCTCGTCGCGCGTCCAGGCCATCGTGGCCGACTGCCGCGCCGAGGCCGAGGCCGATCTGCGCGCGCGCATCGAGCGCGGCGTGCGCGACGGCGACGTGCCGGCCACGGTCGATGCCGCCGCGCTGGCCAAGTTCTATGCCACCATCATCGTCGGCATGTCCATCCAGGCCCGCGACGGCATGACCTGCGCCAGCCTGCAGGCCATCATCGACGCAGCCATGCTGGCCTGGCCCCAGGCCTGAGCGCCGGACGGCAGTAACGCGGCGCCCGCCCGGGCGCCCCGCGTCACTGCCCCCCTCCCCGTCCGCTCAGTCCAGACCCAGCTTGCCGCGCAGTTGCGACAGGTCCTCGGCCAGGGTGTTGACCGGCCCCACCAGTGCGCGGCGGTCGGCCTCGCTTACCTTGTCATAGGTCTGGTAGCCATCGCCCTGGCGGTATTTCGCCAGGATGTCCTCGACCGTCTTGAAGTTGTCGTCCACCTTGGCGATGAAGGCAGGGTCCTCCTTGGCCACCAGCGGGCCGAACAGCGCGACGATCTTGCGCGCGCCGTCCACGTTGCCCTTGAAGTCCCACAGGTCGGTGTGGCTGTAGCGGTCTTCCTCGCCGGACACCTTGGTGGCAGCCACTTCTTCCATCAGCACCGCCGCGCCGCCCACGACCTTCTCGGGCGGGAAGGTCAGGTCCGCCACGCGCTTCTGCAGGGCCAGCACATCCGCCATCAGCTTGTCGGCCACCGGCGCCAGGCCCTCGGTGCTGTTCTGCGCGAACAGGCCGTACTCCAGGCGATGGAAGCCCGTGAAGTTGGGGTCCTTTTCCGCCAGCTCGTGGTCGTCGGCGCGCGCGTCGATGGCGCTGTCCAGGTCGCTGAACAACTCGGCCACCGGTTCGGAGGTTTCATACGGCACGCGGGTCGGCGCATAGAGCGCGCGGGCACGGGCCAGGTCGCCGGCCTTGATGGCGTCCGTGAAGGCGCGCGTGCCGTCCACCAGTTGCTGCAGCTCGCCCGACACATAGAGCTTGTAGTCGGTCAACGGGCCGACCAGCGCCAGCGGCGTGACGGCGGCATGGGCGGGCGCGGCCAGCCAGGCGCCCAGCAGGGCGGCGATCAAGGATTTGCGCAAGGTCATTGGGGTCCTCTCTCCAGAAAAAACAGTCTCGTCAGGGGGGGCGGGCGCTTGCCTGTCAGGCCTGCGCCGACGCTTCGAGCAGCGTGCGGCCCAGGTAATCCCCCGCGACGCGCACGCCCGGCAGCACGAAGAAATAGCCGCCGCCGATGGGCTTGATGTATTCCTCCAGCGGCTCGCCATCCAGGCGGCGCTGCACGGCAATGAAGCCTTGCTCCAGGTCCGCCTGGTAGCAGATGAAGAGCAGGCCCATCTCCAGTTGGCCCGACTTGGTCACGCCGTTCGAGTAGTTGAAGGGACGGCGCAGGATCAGGTTGCGCTGCGACGCGTGGTCGCGGGCATTCGCCAGCCGGATGTGCGAATCCAGCCGCGTCGTCTTGCCCTCGGGATCGCGGCCGTAGTCCGGCACGTCGGCCTCGTGCCTGCCATCCATCGGCGCGCCGGTGTCCTTGCGGCGGCCGAAGATGGCCTCCTGCTCGCGCAGCGGGGTGCGGTCCCAGCGTTCGACGAAATTGCGGATGAGGCGCACCGCCTGGTATGACCCGCCTGCGGCCCAGGCCGGCTCGTCGCCGCCGGCCTGCACCCACACCACGCGATCCATCAGGGCGGCGTCTTCGGCGTCCGGATTGGCCGAGCCGTCGCGAAACCCCAGCAGGTTGCGCGCGCTCTCGGGCGGGCCGGGCCGCAACGGCACGGCAGGCACCGTGCCCTCCTGCTTCCAGCGCAAGACCAGCAGGTCCGGCAGGGTCTTGATGATGTCGCGCAAGGCGTGGATGTTGGTGTCCTGCGCGTGCGCGCAGCATTGCAGCAGCAGGTCGCCATGGCATAGCGTGGCGTCCAGCGCGTCATTCGGGAAACGCGTCATGCGCGACAGGCGTTTGGGCTTCACGCTCGCCAGGCCGTAACGCGCATCGAACAGCGAGTCGCCCACCGAGATCGTCATCGTCAGCCCGCCAGGCGCGATGTCAGGCCCCAGGATCCCGGAATCCGGCGGCGGAAAGCGCGGGTCCGCGGTCGGCGCGGGGCCGCCCTGCGTCAGGAAGGCGATGCGTTCGGTCAGCGTGCGAAAGAGCCGCTCCAACCCGGCGCGGTCACGCGCCAGCACGTCGAAGGACGCCACCAGGCCTGCCTCGGGACGCGGCGTCAGGATGCCCTGCTGGTGCGGGCCCAGATAAGAATGGCGATCCTGCCGGCGGTCGTCGGCCCGTGGCGCCTCGGCCACCTGGTGTCCTTTCGCCTTGGCGCTCGGCTGTCCCTGCGCCAGGCCGGCGGCCAGCAAGCCGCCCACGGCGCCCGCCCCCGCCAGCAGCCGCCGCCGTCCCGTGTCGGCGGGCGTATCGGAACAGGTCTGGGGGGCAAGCGGCGAGGTGTCTTTCATGGCGAATCCAGCAAGGCGCGGAAGGATGGGAATCGATGCGGCGGAACAGGCGCCACGCAACGCCTGCCCTGCCGATGGCCTGCGTCAATCCGCGCCGATCAGCCCCAGCGACTGGCCCGCGCTGGCGAGGTCCGTCGCCAGCATCGCGAAGCGTTCCGCCAGGACGCGCCGCGCGGGCGCATCCAGCGAGTCGAAACCGGCATGGCCGTCGCCGCCTTGCGCGCGATGCGCCTCCAGCGCGGCCTGGGCGGCGGCGACATCGCCATCCAGTTTCTCGGCCAACGCGGCATTGCCGCGCGCCACGAACGGCCGCAGCAGGTCCACGATCTTGCGCAAGCCATCCAGGTTGCCCTGCAGGCCCGACAGGTCGGTGTGCGCGTAGCGGTCTTCCTCGCCGATGACCTTCAGCGTGGCCATGTCCTGCGCCAGGCGGGCAGCGCCGCCGGCCATGCGTTCCGGCGTGACGGGCAGTTCGCGCAGGCGCTGCTGCAGGGCGGCGATGTCCGTCATCAGTGCCTGCGCGGCACCGGGCAGGCCCGCCAGCGATTGCCGCGCATACAGGCCGTGCTCGATGCGATGGAAGCCCATGAAGTCCGGATCTTCCTCGCGCCGCGCGAAATAGTCGGCGCGTGCGTCCAGCCGCGTATCCAGGTCGGCGAACATGTCGGCCACGGGTTCGATGCGCTTGTAGGCCAGGCGCGCGGCGGGGTACAGCCCGCGGGCCCGGGCCAGGTCGTTGGCCTCGATGGCATCGGCAAGCGCCTGGGCGTCGCGCTGCAAGGTTGCGGCCTGCATCACCAGATAAACCCGGTATTCGGCCAAGGCGCCGATGAAGGCCGTCAAGGAAGGACGGGCTGCCCGCGCGGCGTCCGACGCCGCGGTCGGCGTCACGTGCAGCTTGCCGCGCGGATTGCTCAAGAGGCCGCAGGTGATGTCGTAGTCGCCGGGCTCCAGCCTGGCATTCAAGGTCTGCGTGAAACCCGGCGCGATGTTCTCGCGCTCTTCCACCACCATGACGCCGTCCAGGATTTCCCACTCCACCGCCCGCTCCGAACGGTTGACGATGCGGAAGGTGACGCGCCCTGCCGGCACGCTCAGGCTGTCGGGCTCGCAGCGCCCGGCATGGATTTCCACCTGGACCACGTCATCGGTGGGCGCCGCGTCCTGGCTCGCCAGGCGGGAGGCGTAATGGAAAGCGGCCAGCGCGGCCAGGGCCAGCAGGATGGAAACCGCCAATGCGATGCGCATCAGCGCACGGGAAGGCGCGGCGCCACGCGGCGCCGGAGAGGGAGCAGTCATCGCACAGGTTGCGCGGCCGGGGCCGGACGCAGGAACAGGTAAAGGGAAATGACCAGGAAGCCGGCATAGGCCACGACCTCGCTGACCGTGGGCGTGTCCTGGTAGCCGAGGATGCCGCCGAAGACCGTGCCGAGGGGACTGTCGGCGGGCAGGACGCCGCTCAGGTCCACCACCACCGTCTGCCACAGGTTCCAGACGCCGGCCTCATGCAAGGCCCGGACGGAGCCTGCCAGGATGCCGGCGGCCACGACCAGGATGAAGACGCCGGTCCAACGGAAGAAGCGCCGCAGGTCCAGCCGCACGCCGCCCACATAGATGCCGTAGCCCAGCAAGGCGGCCACCGCCACGCCCGACAAGGCGCCCAGCGGCGCCGCCGCGCCTTGCGACTGCTGGAACGCGGCCAGCAGGAAGAACACCGACTCCAGGCCTTCGCGTGCCACGGCGAAAAAGACCATGCCCACCAGCGCCAGCCCCTGGCGCTGCGACCCGGCCAGCGCCGCATCCACCGACGCGCGCAGACCGGCGCCAATGGAGCGCGCCACCTTGCGCATCCAGAACACCATCGAGGCCAGCACCGCCACGGCGGCCAGGCCCACCAGCGCCTCGAAAAGCTCCTGCGCCTTCTGCGGGAACTCCGCGCGCAAGAGCTGCAGGCCCGCCCCCGCGAAGAGGGAGACGGCGACAGCGAGGAAGATTCCCACCCACACCGCCGGCATCCATGCGCCACGGCCGGTCTGCTTGAGGTACGAGGCGATGATGCCCACGATCAGGGCCGCTTCCAGACCCTCGCGCAGCATGATCAGGAAAGGGATCAGCATGAAGAAAACAGCGCCGGCGCGTCCTTCGGGGGAAGCTACGCGCCGGGCCAGTCAAAAGAGATTGGTTCTTATTATTCTTTCACGGCCCCGCTTACAGGCCGCTGTCTGACAAGAACCTGTCAGTGACGGCGATCAAGCCGCCGCGCATTGCACGCGGCGGCATCCTTCGATCAACGGTACAGCACGGTCGGCAGCCACATGCCGATGCCGGGGAACATATAGAGCAGGAAGATCGCCACGATCTGGATGCCCATGAACGGCAGCATGCCCAGGAAGATCTGGTTCAGCGTGACGTGTGGCGGCGACACCCCCTTCAGGTAGAAGGCCGACATGGCCACGGGCGGCGACAGGAAGGCCGTCTGCAGGTTCAGCGCGACCAGCAGGCCGAAGAACAGCGGGTCGATGCCGAAGTTGGCGAGCAGCGGGATGAAGATGGGCATGAAGATCACGATGATCTCGGTCCACTCCAGCGGCCAGCCCAGCAGGAAGATGATGATCTGCGCCAGCAGCATGAACTCCACGGGCGTGAGGCCCATGCCCAGCACCCAGGCCTCGATGATCTGCTGTCCGCCCAGCAGCGCGAAGGCCGCGGAGAAGATCGACGACCCGACGAACAGCCAGCACACCATGGCGCTGGTCTTGGCCGCCAGGAACACCGACTCCTTCAGCACCGGCATGTTCAAGCGCCGATATGCCGCGGCCAGCAGAGCGCCCCCCAGTGCGCCCATTGCCGCCGCCTCGCTGGGCGTGGCAAGTCCGAACACGATGGACCCCAGCACCGCCAGGATCATCACCGACAGCGGGAAGAACGAGGCCATGAGCATCTTGAAGATTTCAAGGCGCTGCCAGGTAAGGAAAACGTAGAACGCCAACAATCCCGCGCCGAACACCCCGAACACGATCCAGAAGTTCATGGGTGCGGAGAGGCCGGCGCCAGCATCGCCATCCGCGGCCAATGCCGCCGCGACCGCCGCGGCAGGCTCGGTGACGCCGGGCTCCGCCGCGGGCGTCGGCGTGCCGGGCGGTTCCGCGACGCCTCCCGCGCCAGGAGGCTCGGACAATCCGCCCTCGAGCGGCGGTTCGCTGAGACCGCCCTCCATCGGGGGCTCGGCCAAGCCGCCACTGCCCGACGGCGCGACATATCCCAGGCGCAGCTCGTCCGGGATGTCGTACTCGACGGCAGGTGTGGTCAGGATACGGTGCGTCGTTCCCATGAGCAGCAGGAAGATGGCCAGCGGCACCAACACCACGGCCATGTTGCGCACCAGGAAGCTCATCGGCACGTCACGGTTGCGGCGCCCTTTGAACATCGCGCCGACGAGCCCCACCATGGCGCGCGTCTGGCCGCCGCTGGCCAATGACTGCGCTGGCGCGGGCAGGGGCAGATGGCGCTCCGACTCGGGCAGGGGCGGCGCGAGATGGGGCCAGAACTTGCCCACGAGGATCACGTAGAGAATGTACAGGCCCGCCAGCATCAATCCGGGAAACAGCGCGCCCGCATAGAGCTGCACCACCGAGACGCCAGCCGTCGCGCCATATACGATCAGCATCACCGAAGGCGGCAGCAGGATGCCCAGGCAACCGCCCGCCGTGATCGCGCCCGCCGTCAGCTTCACGCCGTAGCCCGACTTCAGCATGGTCGGCATGGCGAGCAGGCCCATCAGCGTCACCACCGCGCCCACGATACCCGTGGCCGTGGCGAAGATGGCGCAGGTGGCCAGCGTGGCCACGGCCAGCGAGCCCGGCACGCGCGCCAGCGCCAGGTGCATGGCCTTGAAGAGCTTCTCGATCAGGTTGGCGCGCTCGACCAGGTAGCCCATGAACACGAAGAGCGGAATCGAGATCAGCGCGTCGTTGGTCATGGTGGCGTAGGTCCGCTGCACCATCAGGCTCAGCGTCTGCTCGATGGCCCGCATCGACTCGCCGGACTGCATGTAATACGCAAGGAAGGAAAAGATCACCCCCATGCCCATGAGCGTGAAGGCAGTGGGGAAGCCGAGCATGATGGTCACGACCACCAGCGCCAGCATGATGAGCCCGATGTGCGGGGTGGTGAGCGCCGTCCAGGGCGTCAGCACGATCACCGCGATGACCACCATCGCCATGATCGAGAGCCCGAACCAGATGGCTTTGTTCTGCTTCATCAGTGCTTCTCCGGGGCAACGTAGCGGTCCAGTTTCTCGATGTCCTCGTCCTTGACGTGGACCATCTCCTTCAGCTTCTCGACGTCGACTTCCTCCACGTCGTCCTCGCGACGCGGCCAGGCGCCGTCGCGCAGGCACAGGATGCTGCGGCCGATCTCGGCGATGCCTTGCAACAGCAGGAAGGCGCCCGCCACCGGAATGATCGCCTTGAAGGGATAGATGGGTGGCCCGTTCGCCATGAGGGAAGAGTGCTCGCGGATGGCGATGGACTCGGCTGCGTAATACCAGCCCGCCCACACCAGCGCGACCACGCCGGGGATGAAGAACAGGATGTAGAGAATCAAATCCAGGCAGGCCTGCGTACGCGGGCTGAAGAACCCGTACAGGATGTCGCCGCGCACGTGGCCGCTCTTGGCCAGTGTGTAGGCGCCGGCCATCATGAACAGCGTGCCGTAGAGCATCAACTGCATGTCGAAGGCCCAGGCGCTGGGATTGCTGAAGAAATAGCGGGCAAACACTTCCCAGACGATCATCAGCGTCAGGATGACGATGAGCCAGGCGAAGGCCTTGCCCACCCATGTGGAGAGCCGATCAACGGCGAACAGGAATTTCAGCATGGAACCACCCGATGGAACGCGCGACGGCATGCGCCAACCCGCGTCGATGGAACAGCCAGGAGCGCGCCTGGCGCCGCGTCGTGCGCGGGCCCGCAACCACTCTTGACGGGGAAGACGGCCCCCAGGCAAGCCCCGCGCGGCGCACGGGGCCCCTCCCCGGTCACCGTGCCCGCGCGGGGCCTTCCGGCGGCCAGCCGGCGCGCGTCGTCACGCGACACGCAACCGGCGCCGCACGGGAATCAAGCCTTGGGCTTGCTCTGCGCGAAGTAGTGGTTGTAGGCCATCCGGTAGTCGATGGTCGTGTCGTTCTGCCACCGGCCACTGCGTTGCGCGAAGGCCTTCTGCGAGTCCAGCACCTTCTTGAAGAGCGGATTCTCGGCCGAACGCTTGGCGATCATCTCGTCCCAGATCTTCAGCTGGTCGCGCAGGATGGCGTCAGGCGTCTTGTAGAACTTGACGCCAGCCTTCTGCTGCTCGATGTAGTCCTTGGAATAACGGTCGATCGCCTTCCACGACATGTCGGCACTGGCTGCCTGGGTGGCATAGCGGATGACGGCCTTCAGGTCGTTCGGCAGGGCTTCGTACTTGCCCGTGTTGAACATGACCTCGAACTGCTCGGCGCTCTGGTGGAAGCTCTGCAGCATGCAGATCTTGGACACGTCCTGGAAGCCCAGCGAACGGTCGGACGAGGCGTTGTTGAACTCGGCGCCATCCAGCAGGCCGCGGTCCAGCGCGGGGACGATTTCACCGCCCGGCAGCGCGTTCACCGCCGCCCCCATCGCCGAGAACATGTCGATGGCCAGGCCCACGGTGCGGAACTTCAGGCCCTTGAAGTCCTCGGCGCGCGTGACCGGCTTCTTGAACCAGCCCAGCGGCTGGGTGGGCATGGGTCCGTACATGAACGAGGTCACGTTCACGCCCATGGCTTTCTGGATTTCCTTCAGCAGCTCCTTGCCGCCGCCGTATTCGTGCCAGGCGAGCAGCATGTTCGGGTCCATGCCGAACGAGGGGCCCGATCCCCACAGGGCGACCGCGGTGTTCTTGCCGTACCAGTAGGCCACCACGCCGTGGCCGCCGTCCAGCGTGCCCGACGACACGGCGTCCAGCAGGTCGAAGGCGCGCACGACGGCGCCGGCGGGCAGCACCTCGATGCGCAGCCGGCCTTCGGACATCTCGTTGACCTTCTTCGCGAAGTCCTGCGCGTACTCGTGGAAGATATCGTTGGCGGGCCAGGTGCTCTGGAAGCGCAGGGACGTGACCTGCTGTGCCTTGACGACGGCGGGCGCCGCGAGCGCGGCACTGGCGGCCGCGCCGGCCATGAATGTACGGCGAGTGGGTTTCATCGCGTGTGTCTCCTCAGACAGGGAAAGTCTCGTTCTGTTTTGTGTTCGAACTTGTTCTACTTCCACAGCCCCGCATGCTGCCAGTCCTACCCTTTCCGGTGACTGCGGCATGGGTAACATAGCGCCCGCCCTACGCCCGCAACATCGGCGTAAACCCGTAAAAAGATGTATACAAAGCGGGCACAAGACCCAAAGCAAGGGTATGTCCGCACCCCGGAAGCCACGATCCCGGCAACAAAACGCCCCCCCACGCCGCGCCTTCGGCTTGCTGCCCCCCAAGGGGGCCGTCTTTTGCCCTGGGACGGCCCGGCAACAAAAGGGTCCCTATCGCTTAATGCGGGATTAATGGAGGGCTTTCTAGAATTCGCCAACCGCGCCGTCCGGCGCCGGTCCCCTCCCCCGCATCCAGGACAATCATGCTGCCTCGCCTCCTTCCCGCGCAGTCCCTTCTTGCGTTCGCCCTGCTCTCTTGCGTGGGCGCCGCCTCCGCCCAGAACGTCATCGGCGCAGGTGTCGGCATCGTTCCCGAATATGACGGCGCGCGCGACTACAAGGCGCGCGCCATGCCCCTCATCCAGTACAACCACGACATGTTCTTCATCGCCCCGCGCGCCGGCGCGCCCGCCGCCGGCATCCGTGCCACGCTGGCGCCCGACTGGGCCGCCGGCCTGTACGTGGGCCTGGGCTTCAAGCGCAAGGCCGAGGACGACCTGGCCGGACTGGACGAGGTCAAGACGCACGGTTTGGCCGGCGCCTTCCTGGAATGGTCGCCCGGCCGGTACACCGTGTCGGCGGACCTCCAGCAGGCCATGAAGTCCGGCTACGGCGCCACGCTGCAGCTGGGCGCGTCGTACGCCCTGCTGCAGACCCAGAAGAACCAGGTCCGCCTGGGCGCGAACACGGTCTGGGGCAACGACGACAACATGGACACCTGGTTCGGCATCAGCCGCGCCGAAGCCGCGCGCAGCACCCGCTATGACAGCTACTCGGCCTCGGCCGGCTTCCGCTCGGCCGGCCTGTCGCTGACCTGGACGCACAGCCTGAACGACAGTTGGTCGGTCATGACCGGCGTGGGCGTGAAGACGCTGCTGGGCGACGCCAAGGACTCGCCGATTTCCGAGCGCGACACCAGCGTGAACGGCAGCGTGGGCGTGCTCTACCGCTTCTGATTCCTGCCCGCCGTCACGCGAAGGGGCGTCGCGTCACGCGGATCGCCTACACTGGCGGGCTTTGCCCTTAGCCGCCTTTTTCCGCGCCCAAGCGCCGCTCCGCGGCGCGCGCCCCTTCCCATGATCCGTTTCCAGAACGTCTCGCTCGCTCGCGGGGTCAAGCCCCTGCTCGAGCGTGTCGACCTCCTCCTCAATCCCGGCGACAAGATCGGCCTGATCGGCGCCAACGGCGCCGGCAAGTCCAGCCTGTTCGCCATGTTGCGCGGCGAGCTGCATCCCGACCAGGGCGACCTGAGCTATCCGCCCAACTGGCGCCTGGCCCACGTGGCCCAGGAAACGCCGCCGCTCGCGCGCTCGGCGATCGACTACGCCATCGACGGCGACACGACGCTGCGCGCGCTGGAGGCGCACCTGGCGGAACTGGAAAGCCAGCCAGAATCGCTGGAGAACGGCCTGGCCATCGGCGAGGCCTATGCGGCGCTGGCCGACGCCGACGCCTACACCGTGGAATCACGCGCCGAGCAGCTGCTTGCCGGCCTGGGCTTCTCGTCCGAACAGATGCGCATGCCGCTGACCAGTTTCTCGGGCGGCTGGCGCATGCGCCTGAACCTGGCCCAGGCGCTGATGTGCCCGTCCGACCTGCTGCTGCTCGACGAGCCCACCAATCACCTGGATCTCGACGCCATCATCTGGCTGGAGGACTGGCTCAAGCGCTATCCAGGCACGCTGCTCATCATCTCGCATGACCGCGACTTCCTGGACGAAGTGGTCAACGTGATCGTGCACATCGACGCGCGCAAGCTGAAGCGCTATTCGGGGCATTACTCCTCGTTCGAGCGCCAACGCGCCGCGCAGCTGGAACTGGCCGCCGGCCAGCAGGAAAAGCAGATGCGCCAGCGCGCGCACCTGGAATCGTTCATCAACCGCTTCAAGGCGCAGGCCAGCAAGGCCCGTCAGGCCCAGAGCCGCATCAAGGCGCTGGCCCGCATGGAGGAAGTGGCGCCGCTGCGCGCCGCGGCCGAGTTCTCCTTCCAGTTCCGCGAGCCCGCGCGCGCGCCCGATCCGCTGCTGGTGCTGGACGGCGTGGACGCCGGCTACCGCGGCGAGGACGGCCGCGCCGACAAGCGCATCATCCAGGGCATCAACTTCTCCTTGCAGGGCGGCCAGCGCATCGGCCTGCTGGGCGTGAACGGCGCGGGCAAGTCCACCTTCATCAAGACCATCGCCGACGAGATCGGCGCGCTGTCGGGCACGGTCACCCTCGGCAAAGGGCTGTCGGTCGGCTATTTCGCGCAGCACCAGGTGGAAATGCTGCGCCATGACGAGTCGCCGCTGTGGCACATGAGCAAGCTCGCCCCCACGGTGCGCGAACAGGAGCTGCGCAACTTCCTGGGCGGCTTCAACTTCGCCGGCGAAATGGCGATGTCCTCGATCGCCCCCTTCTCGGGCGGCGAGAAGGCGCGGCTCGCGCTGGCGCTGATCGTGTGGCAGCGGCCCAACCTGCTGCTGCTCGACGAGCCCACCAACCACCTGGACCTGGAAACCCGCGAGGCGCTGACCGATGCGCTGGCCCAGTTCGAAGGCAGCCTCATCCTCGTCTCGCACGACCGGCACCTGCTGCGCGCCACCACCGACCAGTTCATCATCGTCGCCGACGGCAAGATGCTGCCCTACGACGGCGACCTGGACGACTACAAGACCTGGCTCATTGCCACCAAGCAGCAAGCGCGCAAAGCTTAAGCTGCAAATCCTTGCATATATATGTCGGGCCAGACATCTAAAACTTTGGTCTAAGTTCAGGGCCCGACACTGATTCCTCTCCAAGCACCCCGCGCGAATCTTCGATACACTCCGCCCGCGCGGCGGACGATCATCGTCCGCCGCAATCTTTTATATGTTCCTGTGTGCTTATAGGAGTGGGTGATGCAAGTCGGCAGAAGGCGGTTTTTCAAGCTCTGTAGCGCGGGGCTGGCCGGAGCCAGTGCCATTACCCTGGGCTTTGCCCCCTCGGTCGCCGAAGCCACCCAGCCGCGCCGCTACAAGCTGCTGCGCGCCAAGGAGACGCGCAACAATTGCACCTATTGCTCGGTGGGTTGCGGCATCCTCATGTACAGCCTGGGCGACGGCGCGAAGAACGCCAAGTCGCGCATCTTCCACATCGAAGGCGACCCCGACCACCCGGTCAGCCGCGGCTCGCTCTGTCCCAAGGGCGCCGGCCTGCTGGACTACATCCACAGCGAACAGCGCCTGCACTTTCCCGAATACCGCGCGCCGGGCTCCGACACCTGGCAGCGCATCAGCTGGGAGGACGCCATCTCGCGCATCGCGCGCCTGATGAAGGACGACCGCGACGCCAACTTCATCGAGAAGAACGCCGCCGGCGTGACCGTCAACCGCTGGCTCTCCACCGGCATGCTGACCTCTTCCGCCGCCAGCAACGAAACCGGTGCGCTCGACCAGCGCTTCACCCGCGCGCTGGGCATCCTGGGCACCGACAGCCAGGCCCGCGTCTGCCACGCGCCCACCGTTGCCGCGCTGGCGCCCACCTTCGGGCGCGGCGCCATGACCAACAACTGGGTCGACATCAAGAACGCCAACGTCATCCTCATCATGGGCGGCAACCCCGCCGAGGCCCACCCCGTTGGCTTCAAGTGGGTGATCGAGGCCAAGGTGAAGAACGGCGCCAAGGTCATCGTGGTGGATCCGCGCTTCAACCGCAGCGCGGCCGTGGCCGACCTGTACTCGCCCATCCGCGCCGGCTCCGACGTGACCTTCCTGATGGGCGTGGTGAACTGGCTCATCACGCACGACAAGGTGCATCACGACTATGTGCGCGCCTACACCAACGCCAGCCTGATCGTGCGCGAAGACTACACCTTCGAGGACGGCATCTTCAGCGGCTTCGACGAGTCATCGGGCCAGTACGACCGCCGCTCGTGGACCTACGAGCTGGACGAGAACGGCCACGCGCGCCGCGACATGACCCTGTCGCACCCGCGTTGCGTCTGGAACCTGCTGAAGCAGCACGTCAGCCGCTACACGCCGGACATGGTCACGCGCGTCTGCGGCACGCCCCAGGACGACTTCCTGGAGATCTGCCGCCTGCTGGGCGAGACCTGTGTGTCGGACAAGACCGCCACCTTCCTGTACGCGCTGGGCTGGACCCACCACACCAACGGCGCCCAGATGATCCGCGGCTCGGGCATGATCCAGCTGCTGCTGGGCAACATCGGCATGGCCGGCGGCGGCGTGAACGCGCTGCGCGGCCATTCGAACATCCAGGGCTACACCGACCTGGGCCTGCTGTCGCTGCGCCTGCCGGGCTACATGAACCTGCCCTCGGACACGCAGACCACCCTGAAGGACTACCTGGCGCAGACCACGCCGCGCGCGCTGCTGCCCGGCCAGGTCAACTATTACCGCCACACGCCCAAGTTCTTCGTGAGCCTCATGAAGAGCCTGTGGGGCGACAAGGCCACGGCCGAGAACGACTGGGGCTTCGACTGGCTGCCCAAGTGGGACAAGAGCTACGACGTGCTGGCCTACTCGGAGATGATGGCCGAGGGCAAGGTCAACGGTTATATCGCCCAGGGCTTCAACCCCATCGCGGCCTTCCCCGACCGCAACAAGGTCGCCGTGGCGCTGGCCAAGCTGAAGTTCCTGGTCATCATCGACCCGCTGGTCACCGAGACCTCGAACTTCTGGCAGAACCATGGCGAGTTCAACGACGTCGACCCCGCCACCATCCAGACCGAGGTCTTCCGCCTGCCGTCCTCGTGCTTCGCCGAGGAGAACGGCTCCATCGTCAACTCCGGCCGCTGGCTGCAATGGCACTGGGCCGGCGCCGAGCCGCCCATGGAGGCCTGGCACGACGGCAAGATCCTGGGCCACCTCTTCATGAAGCTGCGCGAGCTCTATGAAAAGGAAGGCGGCGCCAACCCCGCGCCCATCCTCAACATGGCCTGGAACTACCAGAACCCGATGGACCCGGCGCCGGAGGAAGTGGCGCGCGAGGCCAACGGCCATGCGCTGGCGGACCTGACCGACGACCAGGGCCGCATCGTCGCGCGCAAGGGCGAACTGCTCAGCGACTTCTCGCAGCTGCGCGACGACGGCAGCACCGCGTCCTTCAACTGGATCTTCGCGGGTTCGTGGACCGAGCAGGGCAACCAGATGGCCCGCCGCGACAACACGCCCGACCCGCGCGGCCTGGGCTGTACGCCCGGCTGGGCCTGGGCCTGGCCGCAGAACCGCCGCATCCTCTACAACCGCGCCTCCGCCGATCCACAAGGCAAGCCCTGGGATCCCAAGCGCAAGATCATCGAGTGGAACGGCACGCGCTGGACTGGCATCGACAACCCGGATTTCGCCGCCACCGTGCCGCCCGGCAGCGAGACCAATCCCTTCATCATGCTGCCCGAGGGCCTGGGCCGGCTCTTCAGCGTGGACGCGCTGGTGGACGGCCCCTTCCCCGAGCACTACGAGCCGCTGGAGTCGCCGCTGGCGGAAAACCCGCTGCACCCGCGCGTGACCTACGCGCCCACCGCGAGGCTGTATGCCAGCGACCGCGCCCGCCTGGGCAAGCGCGAGGACTTCCCCTACGTGGCCACCACCTACTCCATCACGGAGCTGTTCCGCCACTGGACCAAGCACTCGCGCCTGAACGCGATCATCCAGCCCGAGCAGTTCATCGAGGTGGGCGAGAAGCTGGCGGCGCGCAAGGGCATCGTGCAGGGCGACCTGGTCAAGGTATCCAGCCAGCGCGGCTACATCAAGGCGCGCGCCGTGGTCACCAAGCGCATCCGCACGCTGAAGATCGATGGCCAGGACATCGACTCCATCGGCATTCCCTGCCACTGGGGCTATGAAGGCGCCACCCGCAAGGGCTTCCTGACCAACACGCTGACCCCGCACGTGGGCGACGCCAACACGCAGACGCCGGAATACAAGGCGTTCCTCGTGAATATCGAAAAAGCTTGAGGGAAACATGTCCATGCAATCCCAGGATATCGTCCGCCGTTCCGGCACCAACACGCTGACCCCCGCGCCGCACGTGCGCGACCACCAGGCCAAGGTCGCCAAGCTGATCGACGTCACCACCTGTATCGGCTGCAAGGCCTGCCAGGTGGCGTGCAACGAGTGGAACGACCTGCGCGACGAGGTCGGCCACAACGTCGGCGTCTACGACAACCCCGCCGACCTCAGCGCCAAGACCTGGACGCTGATGCGCTTCGACGAGATCGAGCACGAGGAAACCGGCAAGCTGGAGTGGCTGATCCGCAAGGACGGCTGCATGCACTGCGAAGACCCCGGCTGCCTGAAGGCCTGTCCGGTGCCCGGCGCCATCATCCAGTACGCCAACGGCATCGTCGACTTCCAGTCCGAGCACTGCATCGGCTGCGGCTACTGCATCGCCGGCTGCCCCTTCGACGTGCCGCGCATCGACAAGTCCGACAACAAGGCCTACAAGTGCACGCTGTGCTCGGACCGCGTGGGCGTGGGCCAGGAGCCCGCCTGCGTGAAGACCTGTCCGACCGGCGCCATCACCTTCGGCAGCAAGGACGACATGAAGCAGCTGGCGCACGAGCGCGTCGAGGAACTGAAGACGCGCGGCTACGACGAGGCCGGCCTGTATGACCCGCAAGGCGTGGGCGGCACCCACGTCATGTACGTGCTGCATCACGCCGACCGCCCCGAGCTTTATCACAAGCTGCCGTCAGAACCCACCATCAGCCCGGTGGTGGAAAGCTGGAAGGGCGCGCTGAAACCCGTGGCCGGCGTGGCCTTCGCCGCCGCGCTGGTGGGCGCCGCCGCGCACTACATCGCGGCCGGTCCCAACGAGGTGCCGGACGATGACGAGACCGGCGACGCCGGCGCTGCCCGCTCGGATGCCAGGCAGGACGAGGAGCCCCGCGCATGAAACGCGACAGCACGCTGCACCGCATCGGCTACGCCGAGCGCCTGTGCCACTGGATGATGGTGGCCTGCTTCTTCCTTGTCGCGCTGTCCGGCCTGTCCTGGCTCTTCCCCTCGCTCAGCTGGCTGAATGCCGTGCTGGGTACGCCCCAGCTGGCGCGCATCCTGCACCCCTTCCTGGGCGTGGTGGTGTTCCTGGCCCTGATGTTCCTGTTCTTGCGGCTGGTGAAATACAACCTGCCGGAACGCGAGGACAGGATCTGGTTCGCCAACGTCAAGGACGTGGTGCGCGGCGCCCACGACAAGCCCCTGCGCATCGGCAAGTACAACGCCGGCCAGAAGGTCCTCTTCTGGAGCATCATGGTCCTCATCACCGCGCTGCTGGTCAGCGGCGTCATCATCTGGCGCCCCTGGTTCGCGCACTACTTCCCCATCCCCGTCATCCGCCTCGGTCTCATCGCGCACTCGCTGGCGGGCATCGGCCTGATGCTGCTCATCATCGGCCACATCTACCTGGCCTTCTGGGTCAAGGGGGCCATTCGCGGCATGATCACCGGCCGCGTCACGCGCGCCTGGGCGCGGGCGCACCACGACCGCTGGCATGAACAGATGCTGGCCAAGGAAGCCACGCAAGCCGCTGCCGCCAAGGAGCCGCGCGCATGACGTCCCCGGCAGGCGGCATCGGCCTGGACACGCAGGGCATCGGCGTGCCCACCGGCGGCATCGGCGACGCACCGCCCGTGCTGGCGCCCAGGCTGGACCAGCACTACGCCCGCCGCGCGGCGCGGCTGGCGCAACTGGCCGACGGCCATCCCATGGCGGACTACCTGCGCATGGCCGCCGCCCTGGTGCAAGCCCAGCAGGCCACGCTGGACTCGCTGCCCTTGGCGGAAGACGCATCCGCGGCACACGCCGATGTCACGCCGCTCACGCCGGGCGCGCTGCTGCAGGCGCCCTACTGGCGCGCCGCACTGCCTGCCATCCTGGCGGCGTTCTCGCGCCTGGGTGCCGCGCAGCTGGACGCATCCCTGCCGCTGCGCCAGACGCTGGCCGCCCTGCGCGACGCCTCGTCCGACGCCCTGGCCCACGACGCGGCCGCCCTGCTGGCGGGCGACTTCGAGCAGGTGGACAGCGCCCGCGCGCTCTTCCTGTGGGCTGCGCTGTCGCTGCACGCCGTGCAGTTCGCCGCGCGGCTGCCGGCATCGGCCTGGCGCGCGCAAGGCGACTCACGCCAGTTCTGTCCCGCCTGCGGCGGCTCGCCGGTGGCCAGCGTCGTGCTGGGCGGGGCGCAGGCAGGCCTGCGCTACCTGCATTGCGGCCTGTGCGAAACCCGCTGGCACCTGGTGCGCAGCAAGTGCAGCAATTGCGAACAGGGCGGCAAGCTGGATTATTGGTCGCTGGACAGCAAAACCGCGCCCATCACGGCCGAGAGCTGCGGCGACTGCCACAGCTACCTGAAGGTGCTGTACATGGACCGCGACCGCAACCAGGACCCCATTGCGGACGACCTGGCCACGTTGGCGCTGGATGCCGAAGTCGAGCGCGAAGGCTACGCCCGCAGCAGCGTCAATCCGCTGCTGCTGCCGGGCCGCCAGCCAGACCCGCGCTGATGTCCAGCGCCTGCTGCTCGTACAGGCGGCGATAGCGCCCGTCCGGCCTCGCCAGCAGCGCCTCGTGCGTGCCCTCTTCCACGATGCGGCCCGTGTCGAACACCAGCAGCCGGTCCAGCGCGCGCACCGTCGACAGGCGGTGTGCGATCACCAGCGTCGTGCGGCCCACCATCAGGCGGGCCATGGCGGCCTGGATCAGCGCCTCGCTTTCGGAGTCCAGGCTGGAGGTCGCCTCGTCGAAGATCAGGATGGGCGCATTGGCCAGGAAGGCGCGCGCGATGGCGATGCGCTGGCGCTCACCGCCCGAGAGCTTCACGCCACGCTCGCCCACCAGGGTGTCATAGCCGCGCGGCAGCCGCTGGATGAATTCATGCGCGCTGGCCTGGCGCGCCGCCTCCTCGATTTCCCGGGCGGTGGCGCCAGGCCGGGCGTAGGCGATGTTCTCCGACAGGCTGCGATGGAACAGGATGGGCTCCTGCTGCACGATGGCGATCTGCGCGCGCAGCGACGCCTGCCGCAACGCCATGACGTCCTGACCGTCGATGCGCACGGCGCCGCCCGACACGTCGTACAGGCGCTGGATCAGCTTGATGAAGGTGGTCTTGCCCGACCCGGAATGCCCCACCAGCCCGACCCGCTCACCCGGCCGGATGGCCACCGTGAAGTCCTGGAACAAGGGCGTGAGGTGCGCGCCATAGCGGAAGGTGACGCGGTCGAACACGATGCCGCCCTGCGTGATGCGCGCAGGCACGGCGTCCGGACGGTCTTCGATGCCCAGCGGCTGGTCCTGCAGGGCCACCAGCTCTTCCATGTCGTTCACCGAACGCTGCAGGTTGCGGATGTGCATGCCCACGTCGCGGAGATGGCCTTGCAGCATGAAGAACATCGTCAGCACGAAGGCCACGTCGCCCGCGCCCACTTCGCCCCGGTCCCACATCAACAGCGTAGTGGCCAGGATGGCCACCTGCATGCCCACCATCAGGAAGCCCTGCACCGTGCCGTTCAGGTTGCCGCGATTCCACGAACGGCGCGTGCGCTCGCGCCACTTGGCAATGATCCAGGCCAGCCTGCGCTCTTCGCGCGTTTCGGCGCCGAAGGCCTTGACCACGGCATTGCAGCCCACGGAATCGGCCAGCGCGCCGCCCAGCCTGGTATCCCAACGGTTGGCCAGCGAGGCCATGGGCGCCACGAATCCCACCGACAGCAGCACCGACGCCGCGATGAACAGCAGCGACCCCACGCCCACCACCACGCCCATCATGGGCCAGTGCGCCCCCAGCAGCACCGTCGCGCCCGCCAGCATCACCACCGACGGCAGGATGGCGATGAGCAGGGTGTCGTTCAGCAGGTCCAGCGCCCAGATGCCGCGCGTGATGCGGCGCACCGTGGAGCCGGCGAAGCTGTTGGCATGCCAGTCGCTGGAGAAGCGCTGCACGCGGTGGAAGGCCTCGTTGGCCATGCCTGCCATCATGCGCGTGGTCAGCACGATGAGCCCCCGGAAGCACAACTGCCGGAACACCACGCCGGCCACGCCCAGCGAGACCAGCACGCCGAAAGCCGACCAGGCGGCATCGTGCGCCCCCTGCCCGCCCGCGGCGATGGCATCCACCAGGCGGCCGGCATACAAAGGCGTCAGCACTTCGGCCAGGGTGGCGAGCGAAATCGCCGCCATGATGGCGGCGATGCGCCAGGGCTGGCGGCCCCAGTGCTGAAAGGAAAAGCCGAGCACCTTGGAGAAGGTCTCGGCGCGAAGGTCGAAGCGTTTGCGCGGCATGGAAGGGAACAGGAATGCGTTGCGTCCCATGGTACACGGCGCCTGCAGTGTGCACGATGACGGGGCCGACAGGCGGGATCCCGCATCGGCAAGCCCGCGCCGCGCATAGGCGCGGCGGGCGGCAAGCGCGTCCTACTTGCCGTCCCGCAAGGCGTAGTAGTCCTTCTCCCACGCGGCATGCTTGGCCTTGCCGCGGCGCAGCTCGTCGGTGAAGGGCGCCACGGCCAGCAGCAGCCGGTTGAGCCAGCGGATGGGCGCGCGGCAGGGCCGCTCGAAATCCACGAACAGCACCACCCGTACGCCATCGGTGTCGTTATGCACCTGGTGCGGGTACAGATCGTCGAACACGACGGCGCGGCCTTCCTGCCAGACGTAGCGCTGCCCGTCGACCTCGATCCAGCATTGCTCGCGCGGCTCAGGCACGATCAGCGCCAGGTGCAGGCGCAGCACGCCGTTATAGGGTCCCCGATGCAGGGGAATGCGCTTGCCGGGCTCGAGAATGGAGAAGAATGCGGTGCGCAGGCCGGGAATGCCGGCCAGGGCCCGCGCCGTATTCGGGCAACGCGCAAGGTTGCGCTCGGACCGCAGGCCATAGGCCAGGAACATGAAGGTCTTCCACTGGTCGTCGGCCGTGATCATCTCGACCTCCGGCGACAACTCGTGGAAGGAAGGCATGCGCTTGCGGTCATCCAGCAGGCTGGCCATCTCTTCCCGGATGCCCGATGCCTGCGCCTCCACCGCCGCCAGCCACGGGAACTGGGCGTTGTCGAAAATGGGCCGGTCGCCGACCAGCGAGGCCCGCGCGATCCGGTCCTGGATCCACTCGACGAAGCGGAACAGGAGCCTGGACATGAGGCGGGGCGGGCGTGTCGGCGGAGAAGAGGTTGTTTGCACAGCCGTAAGCGTACGAAGGGATGAGCGGCTTGGCAAGCCGGCCGTTGTCAATGCGTGTCGCCGTCCAGGCCTGGGCCGGGCGTCGTCTCGGCAACGAAGCCCGCGCGGCGCAATGCCGCGACTCGCCAGCGGTTTCCCAGCCATCCCGCGGCAATGGCCATGACGAATCCCGCCACGCCGGCGGCCAGCCTCGCCAGCGGCGCCAGCCACAGGCTGGCACTCGCCAGGCAGGCTTCGATGGCCAGCCCCATGCCGAACAGGAGGCACAGGTAGACCACGAAAGGCCGCCAGACACCCTTGACCGCCATCCAGGCCAAACCAAAGCACAAGGCCGGCCAGGAGAATCCTTGCTTCACATCCTCGTACCGCTGCGTGCCCGGCAAGCGATAGCGCACCCGTCCGGCGGCGGGAGCAGCCTGCCGCGGCAAGGCAGCCACCGGTGCATTCGAAGGCCGGCTCATGGCGTCACCCTGGGCGGATGGCGGGCGGGATCGGGGGGCTGCAGCCAGGCCAGCAAGGCCCGGCATTGATGAAGCCGCGACTCGGGCATGCGGTACAGCGCGGGCGTCGGCGCGTCTCCATACTGAGACAACCCCAGGGTGGACACCGGCTCCCGCAAGGCCTGCGCCAGGACCTGCGGCAACGTGGGGTCCGGCCTCAGGCCGCGCGCATGCAGAAAGCGGGCATAACCCAGGTTGCACATCCGGACCGCATAGGCGTAGTCCTCGGCTCGCCAACCGCCTGCCCACCCCGGCTGGAAAGGCACCGACAAGGCACGTCCCGCGGCATCCACCCATGACGGGTGCGCCGCCGATGGCGCAGCCAAGGGCGCATCACCGCTCTCGGCCACAGGTCTCGGCGGCGGAATCGTCTCGTCCGCGCCCACGACGCCGGACGCCGGCGGCGCGGGACGGTGCGCGCTCGCGCGGGCCGACACGGGCAGCACATCGGCTGCCGCCTCTCCCACGCTGGCATACAGCAGGTAACGGCCATAGGCGGTGTACCGCTGAGGCGCCCAGGGCTCGGTCAGTATCTGCCCCACCTTGCCTTGCGCCGCAGCCAGTTCGAACCACTGCACGGTGATGCTGCTGGCGGCGGCAGGCAGTACCTTCGCGCCGAATACCGTCATGCGCTCCTCGTCACCGGCCTCGGGCAGGAACCAGGGCGGCGGCTGCAAACCGGCAAGACAGCGTTCCGCCGCGGCGCGCAGGCGGTCCAACAAGTCCTTGCCCCGGCGCGGGTCGCCGTAATGCGCATGGAACACACTGCGCCGCAGGAACAGCCACTGGCTGCTTTCACGGCCCGGGCACGTCAACTGCGCGGGAAACGCCGACAGGGCCACGCTCCCCTCCAGATAGCGTTGCCCCGCGTAGATCTGCTCTTGCGGAAAGAGCGCATACGACTCGGTGCCGGGCAGGCCCGTCCATTCATCCAGCAGGCCGCGCCACGCAGGCAAGGCGATGCCCAGCACGTCGATGACCGGCCCCGTTCCCACGACCTGCCGGGCGGGGCCGAAAGGTGTATCGGCGGCCTGTGGCATGGGCAGCCGCAACCGCAACTCGAAGGGCCATACCAAGAGCAAGGCCAGCACGCTGGCGCCCAGCACCCCGAGCGCGCGGCCGCGCGACACCGGTGCGCGATGGCGGCGGTCGCGCACGTAGAAGGCCGTGAAGCAGCAGGCCACGGCAAGCAGCCAGAACCAGGGCAGAACGTCGCGCAACTCGAGGTAGAAGTCCCCGCCCGTCGGAATTTCCAGGTCGCGGTCGACGAGCACGGCCGCGAAGGGAAGCAGGGCCAGGAGGGCGGCGGCCCAGCCATAGCGCGATGGCCGGGCTGGACGCCAGGAAGCTGCGTGGGAGGCAATCGGACGGGACGGCAACGGACCAGGACTCATGAAGACATCATAGGAGGAACGCCAAGGCATGCCGGGCGCTCGCCCGGGCGCCCCAAGTGTATTCCAGCAGCAGGGAGACCAGGACAGTCTTTGGCTCAGGAGCAGGCCGGCCCGGTGCGCGCCTTCGGCAGCGGCACGTCGCCGCTGGTGTTCCCCGCCAGCTTGCGGATCTTCTCCGCCACTGCCGGCGTCGGTGTCTCGTAGCCATAGCAATAAGGCGGAGTCGAGGCCGACTCGGGCTGGTAATCCTGCAGCACCGCCTTGGCCTCGCCCAGGTACAGGTTGTCCTTCACGCGCAGGAAGGCCTTGTAGCCCCGCTCGTAGCCATACTGGGCCTTGGTCTTTTCATAATTGCGCCGGTCCGACGCGCCGTTCTCCAGCGCGGTCCGGTTGGGCGAATCCGGCAGCTTGTCGCAGTAGTTCACGTCGATGCCGTGCACCGTCGGCGTGCGCTCGGGCTCCAGGCACGTGCGCCTGGACCGGTTGCTGAAGATATTCCCTTCCACCAGCGCCCGCGCCTCCAGGCTGAAACTCATGCCGTACAGGTTCCAGTCCTCCAGGAGATTGTTGTAGAGGTGGAAAGTGCCGAACTGCCCTCGCGGGTTGCGCTGCACGGTGTTCAGGAAATAATTGTGGTGCAGCGTCACGCGCGCGATCTTGTCGCGCTCGTAGTTCTTGTACATGTCCTTCGAGGTGATGTTGTTCAGCAGCATCACCTTGTTGGAGTCATGGAACTTGTTCCACGACACCGTCACGTCGGTCGAGCCGTTCTTCACGTTCAGCAGGCGGTCCGAGAAGCGCGCCAGGTCCATGTGGTTCACCCACACGTCCCGGCTGTCGTTGGCCACGTTCACGGCCTGCGTGAAGCGGGTCAGGCGCCCGTCGATGCTCAGGTGCGTCAGGATCACGTTCCGGCTGCGGTACACGCCCAGGCCGTCATCGATCAGGGTCACTCGCCTGCCCCGTCCGTCGACCGTGACGTTCGACGGCACGCGCAGCTGCGTCTTCAGCACGATCGTCATGTCGGAGGCGAAGCGGATCCAGGTGGGCGTCTTCGATTTCCTGGCGCCATCCAGCGCGGCCCGCAAGGTACCGGGCCCCGCATCCTGGTCGGAGGTGACCTCGACGAATCGGCCGTCCAGCCCGCCCGTGGCCTTCTGCCCATAACCTTCCCGGTATTGCAGCAGCGAGGACACGATCGGGCATTGGGCATCCGGCACGGCGCAGGTCTCGCTCGCCGCGGCCGTGCCGCCCAGGAACACCGCCATGGCAAGCAGCCAGCGCCTCATGCCTCTTCCTCCTTCACCGGCGCCGCGGAACGGTCCGCCGGCGTCACGTGGCGCCAGATGCCGCCACTCATGCGCAGGTTCTCCGCGGGCCCTGCCAGGTGCTGTCTCAGCAGCGCGAAATAGGCGTCCTGCCAACGCAGCGCATAGGCATCGGCATCCTCGCCCGGCGCGACCGCGGGCAGCATTTCCAGCGTGAACGTCACCAGGCCGTTCTCCCAGCGCGGGGCATAGAAGACCGAGGGCACGCCCAGGCGGTGCGCCATGCGGGAGGCGAAGCTCGAATACGTCACTTCCTGGCCTTCGAAGGTCGTGCGCGGCGCGGCGGGATTCGCGGCGCCATCCACGGCCAGGCCCAGCACGTAACCCGAACTGATCGCGCGGATGCAGGCCTTGGCGACCTGCGCCTCCGACTGGTCGGCGGTGGAAATCAGGGCCTTGGAATAGCTGCTCTGCTCGACGTTCGGCGCGGTGGCCAGCCAGCGCGAGGGAATGCCCAGCAGCTCCAGGGCCATCAGCGCGGCGTACATGGGGCCCACGTGCGCGGTGGCCACCACGACGCCCCGGCCCGAGGCCAGCAGCGGCGCGAAGAAACGCTCGCCGGCCTCCAGGTCGCCCAGCAGCTGCATGGCCTCCTCCGCGCGATCCTCGCGGCACTCCAGCCAGTCGAACAAGAGCTGGTCCATCAGGTGGCCCCAGCGCGCCGCACGCTCCCACTTCGCGCGATCGACGGTGGCGTCGCCGCGCATCGACCACGCCCAATCGAAGCGCGCCTGCGGGATCGGGGCGGTATCCAGCCGCTGCTCCACCTGGGCCACCGCCTCCTGGAACGAGTCCGGCAGCAGCTTGCTGCGGCTCGCCACGTATTGCGCATACAGGGCTTCGGCTGCTTCCTTGCGGCCCGCCTGCGACAACGCGCCGATGGCGGAACGCTGCCGCAGCAGGCTGTCGGGCGCCTTTTCCAGCAGGATCATCAACTGGTCCGCCGCCTCGTCATGCTGCGCCGAATAGCGCAGGGCGCGCGCGTAGAGCATCCGCGTCTGCTCCATGTCCGGCGACAGCGCAAGCGCCTGCTTCAGGAACGGCACCGCATCCCGGTAACGCCCGGCACGCAGCAGCGTTTCGCCCTGCAGGGACAGCAACCTGACGTCCGCCGGCGCTGCCTTCAGGCCCGCCTCGAAATGCGCCAGGGCGTGCACCTTGCGGTCTTCTTCCGTGGCACGCCGCAGGTGCGACAGCCCCAGCGAGGTGCGCAGCGCCGCGCTGTCGTACCCCGCGCCCAGCGCCGCGTCGCCGAAACGGATCGCGGCGTCCGCCCGGTTGTCTTCCAGCAGCGCACGCACCGCCATCGCCGCCACCCGCTCGTTGGGCAGGGTCTCCGGGTCCAGGGCCGCGGCCATGCGCGCGGCATCGGGCGTATCGCCATGGCGGATGAACGCCATCATCCACAGGCTTGCATCGCCGGCCTGGCTGGCCGCCATGCCGGCAGTGTCCCGCGCCACCGCGGCCGCCTCGCCAACCCGGCCGGCCTGCAGGCGCAGCTGGATCCGCGCGGCATGCAGCGCCGCGTCATCCGGTTCGATGCCGGCCGCGGCATCTGCCGCCTCAATGGCGCGGTCCCATTGCTTCGTGCGCCCCAGCAGGCTGGCCAGCATGCGCCGCTCTTCCGCGCGGCGCGGATAGGCGGCTATCAGCACCTCGAGCGCGGCAATCGCCAGCGCGAACTCGCCTTCCTTCACATAGGGGGACACCAGCAGGCGCCTGGCATCGCGCCAGCCATCCGCCGCCAGCACCAGCGCGACGTCGAACTCGGCCATCTCGCGGGCCGGGTCCGCCGCGCCGCGGATGCGCTGGATGACGGCCAGCAGCCGGGCGGCTGCCTCGGCCTGCGTGCCTGCCGTCGCGGTGGCCACGTCACCCATGCCGCAACCCCTTCAGCAAGGACATCGACACGCGCACGACGAAGAGCAGCGCGAAGCCCAGCGCCAGCGCCTCCAGCAGCAGCGTCAGCATGCGCGGGCTGCTGGGCCTGTCGGTCGCGACCGGCTGCACGATGATCGACAGGTAGCGCTGCAGCCGCAGCGTGTCGACCAGCGCCTGCTGGTGCGACTGCTGCGCCAGGGTCAGGTTCGAGTCCGCGAAGCCCTGGGCGTTCCTCAGGCCTTCATACGACTTGAGCAGCGTCGCCTCCGTATTGCCCTGGCCGCTCAGGCGCTCGCGCACGCCATCGATGCGCTTCTGCAGGGCGGCGATCTGCATCTGCGCGGGCCGCAGCATGGGGTGGTCGTTGTTGCCCAACGCCCGGATCTTGTCCAGGTTGATCTTCGCGTTGTTCAGTTCGCTTTCGAGCTGGCTGGAATGGTTGAGCAACATCTGCACGGTGGCGGTGGGATCGATGTTGCCGTGCTCGGTCCGCCACGCGGTCAGCGCCTCGCGCGCCTCCAGCGCTTTCTTCTCTGCGTGCCGCAGCGAGGCCTCGCTGACCTTCAGCTTGTCCGACACGCCCTTGGCATTCAGGCGGCTGACGAAGTCCTCCGCCAGGCCGATCAGCTCGCGCGACAGCAGCATGGCATGTTCCGGCGAATAGGCGCTGACGCGCAGCACGTCGATCTGCTCGAGCGCATTGAACGAGACGTGGACCGACGCCTGGTAGGCGCGATACAGCGCGTCCTCGCTGGCGTCCTCCGCCAGGCGGTTGGCCGGGTCCAGGCCGTCCTGGACCAGGTACTGGCGCAGGCCGATCTTCTGGTCGAGCTGGCGCATGCTGTCGCGCGACAGCAGGAAGTCCCGCACCGCCCAGCCGTCCACGAACCCGCCCATCATGCCGCCCGCGTTGCCCGTGGTGATCAGGCTGGCCGCGCCCGGGGCCGCGGCGGCTTGCTGGCCGGATGCCGACTGCACGAAGAAACGCGACTCGGCCTCGTAGCGCGGCGTGGCGATGCTGAACATGTAGATCAGCGCGCAGACCACGGGCGCCACGACGATGCCCGCGCTGATCCAGCGCCGGCGCAGGCGGCCGCGCAACGCCGCCTCGCGGTCGCGGCGGCGGCGCTCGATCTCCGAGCCGTTGTCAGAAGCCGACGTCATCGAAGCCGCTTCCGAAGGACTCTTCTCCCGACCCTGAGTCGTCTCTGGACCGTCTTGGCGGGTACTTGATGATGCACTGGTCGAGGTCGTCTTCGATTCTGAGAGCGCTTCGCTCATAAACTAGGCCTTTGAAACAGTAATCCGCCAGCTGGTTCTGGCGATAACTGGAAAAAACGAGCGTCCGCCCGACCAGGCGCTCCTCGAACAGCGCCAGCCAGAGGCGGGTGAAGCGGCAGGGTTCGAAGGGAATCGTCCCTTCGATCACATAGATGTCGAAAGCAGGCGCAAGCGCCAGCGCGAACGTGAACTCCTGCCGGATATACAGTGGCCAGTGCTCCATGGGCTTGGCCAGCCACTGCGGTTCGGTGATGAGGTCGGCGACCAGATCCGCCGTCTCGTTGGCATCCAGTTCGTAGCGGTCGGCAAGCAGCTGGATGATGTTCAAGCCGTTCGCCTTGCCGCGCACGAAACCCTGCCGCCCGATTGCCCAGGAAATGTTGCCTTCGTGCCGGACGAAGCCGCTGCGCGGCGGACGCAGGCCGCACAGCACGTCGATCACCTGGCGATGCCGCTCCGGCGTGGGCGACAGCAGCGCGTAGCGCCCGACCGGAATGTCGAGATCGGCATCGGTCAGCAGCGGCTGCCTGCTGCCGAATGCAAAGGGTTCGTCGGTGACACCGTATAAATGGATCATCGCTGTCGCTCACATCGGCTGGACGTCGCTGCGGACCAGCCGCTGGGCGGCCCAGGCCACGACGATCATGAACACCAGCGCAATCAGGAAGTAGCCCAGGTCGGCATCCTGCGAGGTGTAGTTGGTGAAATAGGCCGAGCGCAGCAGCTGCATGCCATGCGCCAGCGGCGACCACAGGACCCAGGGGCGGTACTGCTCGGGCAACTGTTCCGAAACCAGGAAGACGCTGGAGAACAGCTGCAGGAAGCGCTCGATGATCGGCGCCACCCGCAGGAAGAAACGCCAGACGGTCGAGATCGCGCCGAACAGCACGCCCAGCGCCCCGCCAAAAACCCCCATCAACACCACGAAGGCGATGAAGCCGGCCACGTTGTCCGGCAGCGTGACCAGGTTCAGCGCATGGCCCGCGCTGATCAGCACGCCGAGCACGACCACGTACACCGTGGTGTAGAGGAAGGCATGCACGACCGCGCACATCAGCGGCGTGACCCCCGGCAGGTTCAGCAGGCCCCGCGCCGACACATAGGCCGTGCTGGTTCTCAGGGTGACCTGGCGAAACATGATCCATGTGGTTGCCCCCACCATCGAAAACGTGAGCACGTCCATGCCCATGATGTAGTGCGTGCCCAGGATGATGTACATCGACGTGATGAGCGTCAGCAGCACCACCGGGCCGATCAGGGCCCAGACCAGGGCGAACCGGCTTTCGCCGTGCATTACCTGCAACTGGTAGATGAAGAGCGCGAACAGCGTGCGCAGCCCGCCGCCGCCGTCATCGTCATGGCGCGGGGCATGCCCGGCGTGCAGGCCGCGCATGCGGCCACGCAGGATCTCCAGGTCGCCGGCCTCGGCCGGGGACAGCGGGATTTCCAGCGCGATGTCGTTGCGCGACGCATGGCGGCGCGCCTCCTGCGCCTCTTCCTGCCTGCGCCGCTGCACGCGCCGCTCATGCGCCGCGTTCAGCCTGAGGTCTTCCTCGACCAGCTTGGCCGGCATGTAGCCGGGCTCGAATACCGCGACATCGGTGCGGATGTCGTGCTCCAGCAGGCGCACGATGAGACGCAGGCGCCGACGGGAAAAATCGGCAACCATCTCGTCGGCGCCATGGCGCACGACGGCCTCGTCCAGCTCGGACTGGATCGCGTCATACACCGCCCGCCGGGCCGCCACCGAATCGTGCGGCTCGCCTTGCAGGCGCGCCAGCAAGGGCTTGAACAGCACGGCCGGCGACGAATTGCTGTCGAACAGCGCCGCCGGATCCAGCCGCCACTCGGCGACGCCCGCGCCTACGGTGTAGTTGCCACCCTGTCGGCGCGAACGCCAGCCGCGGATGCGGTCCTCATTGCTCGTCGCCACGCTATTCGGGTATCACCGAATTGGTCGGTCCCGAGCCGCCATCGATCTGGCGCGTCGCGCTGAAGCCGGCGCTCATCGAGAACCTGAAGGCCGACAGCACCTTCTGGACCTGGGCGAACGGCGCATCGGAGATATAGATCGCCTCTCCTTCCCGCACCGAGAACTGACGCGCCATCGCCACCTGCTCGGGCTTGGTGAGATCGAACTGGTACACGACGGGAATGGTGTCCGGCTTGCCGTCCACGCCGGCTTCCGCGGGCGTGAACAGGAAGACCGAGCGCGGGTCCGCGGTCGCGCCATCCAGACCCCGGGCATCGGCCAGCGCGTCCAGCACCGTGTAGTTGCGTTTGCTGATGGCCACGCGGCCCTGGTTGCCGGCCGCGCCCAGCACCGTCAGGTGCTCGCGCGCGTCATGCGCCGTGATCACGTCGCCCGCGCGCAGCAAGATGTCGTTGTCCTGGTTGCGGTAGATATCCGCCAGGCGCACCGACGCCAGCTGATTGTCGCGGCGCAGCGTGATGACCATCTGCTCCGGGTTTTCCTGCACCGGCGCGGCGAACGCCAAGGCGCTGCTCAGGCGCTGGGACGTCTGCGTGATGGGATACATGCCGGGCTTGGTCAGGTTGCCCTGCACGGTCACCATCTGGCCACGGTCGCCGACGCGGTTGACCGCGACGTCGGACGCGACCACGAGCTTGCTCAGGCGGGCCACGATCGCTTCGCGCAATTCGGACAGCGTCATGCCCTCCGCCTTGAAGCTGCCCAATATCGGCACGTACAGCGCGCCCTTCGAGTCGATCTGGTGGTTGCCCAGGTTGCTGGCGCCCGTGGCATCGGCGGCGAACACGCCCAGGCCATCCCGCTCCCAGACCGTGATGTTGATCCCGTCGCCGGGAACGAGGCGGTCGAAACCCGCATGGGTCAGGTCACGGTAGTGCTGGGGGAAGTCCTCGACAGCGGGCATGCGGCTGGCGCGCACGTGTTCGGGCGTCACCGTCACGACCACGACATCCTTGTCGTCATTCGCCGAGGTCATCTCGTGCAGCATCGGACCCGTGCGCGGCAACTGACAGCCGGTCACGACGAGCGTGGCGAGCACTGCCATAAGCAGTGCCGCCTTGCGTTGCAGGCCCGAGGCCGGCAGGTTCTTGTGGATGGCTTCCATGGTTTCCAGGGTCAGGCTTCCTTTCAGGCGCGCAGGGCGTCCAGGCCGATGTCGTCTTCGTCATGGCGGGACGCGCCAAGCACGGAGACGCACAGGCCCAGGAACTTGCTCAACATCGCATTGAGCGAAAACAGCTCCCGTGCCCGCTGGCGGCTGTGCTGCTTCAGCACGTCGTTGCCGTGCATCATGTCCACGATCGACTCGATCTTGTCGCAGGCCTCGTTCAGGTCCGGATGGTCCAGGTCGTCGATCAGGTGGCCCGTCACGTTCTGCACGAAGCACTCGCCCGCCCCGCCTGCCGGCGTCGACACGACCGGCACGCCGAGCAGTTGTGCCTCGATGAGCACGTTGGGCAGGCCCTCGAAGCGGGACAGCAGCACCTTGGCATCCATCTGCGAATACCAATAGCCCACGTGGTTCGAGAGGCCGACGAACAGGAAACGGTCCATCAGGCCCAGTTCCTCGGCCAGCGCGGTCATGCTTTCGCTCATCCGGCCGTCGCCCACGATGAAGAACCGCGCCTGGGGCCGCCGTTTCAGGTATTGCGCGGCGAGCTTGAGCCAGAGTTGCGGCCGTTTGTCGGGCTCGAGGCGAAAGACCCCGCCGATCGTCTCGGTCGCGTCGGGCGTCGCAGCCTGGAATTCATTCCATTTCCGCTCATCCTCGGGAGAGGGATCGGTCGCAAGCTCGGGCACGCCGTTGTACAGGATGTGGAAACGCTCGATCGGCATGTCGAGCCACTTCGCGTATTCCTTGGCGGCCGTCAGGCTGTTGCTGCAGAAATGCACGCCCGGCACTTGCGCAAGCGCGCGGAACAGCACCGGATACTCTTCGCGGAACCGGTCCTTGCGGATGTTCGGGGGCAGTCCGCGGAACACCAGGTGGATGGTCGGCACGCCGGCCAGCAGCGCGGCCAGGGCGCCGAACAGGCACGTGCCGTCCTGCCACAGGCTCACCACGTCGAAATCATGTTCGCGCAGCATGGGGGTCAGGCGCGTGACGCCGTAGTGCACGGGCGGCGGCAGCTGCTCCAGCAGGCGCGTCAGGCCATCGTCGTCCACGGGCTGGTTGGCGGTCGAGATCGCCGGCAAGGCATTGATTTCCGTGACCGGAATATTCGCCTTGGTCAGGATGGGCAGGAAGAAATCCTGGCCGCCTTTCTTCTGGGAGCCGGCAGGCTCGGTGTGCTGCTTCACCAGCACCTCGACCTTCTCGGGCCGCACCGCCATGAAGGACGGCCGTTGGTCGGCCGACGACGCCATGCGGTGCAGCTCTCCTGCCAGCCGCGTCAGCTGGCGCTCGGCCCCGCCCGGCCCGAGGCTGCCCGTGACCAGGGCGATCGAGACGGGATTCTCGGGCGGCTGCTCCGCCACGTCGCGGTTCCGGAAATGCAGGATCGCATGCTTCATCGACACGATCTTGATGTCCTTGCCAGCCAACGCCTCTTCCGACTCGAAGCGCTGGTAGAACGCGACGTCCTCGGCCAGCCCGCTGGCCAGCTCGGCCGCCTTGCTGCCGGCTGCCAGCTGGTCGGCCACCGGGCGGATCACGGCGAACGCATCCAGCAGGAGGCCGCGCTTGCGCAGGCGCTTGGCGAACTCGATGCGGACGTTGCGGTCGTCGTACTTGGCGATCAGGCGGCGAAACAAGGCATCGGACTGCTCGTGCGCGCGGATGTCGCCCAGCAGCTTGGCCTTGGCGAACAGCTTCTCCGGCTTGCGGGTCAGCTTGGGGAAGTGGCGGTCGATCAGCGCCAGGGCTTCGTCGACATTCCGGTCCTTCACCAGGCGGGTCGCGCAATAGCGGATGATCTGGAAATCACCCGGGTAGTCCAGCAGCAGCGCCGACCATTGCTCGGCCATGCCTTCGTTCAGGCCGGCCGTTTCCTTCAGGCGCAGGAGCAGGAAACGCACCTTCGGATCGTTGGGGAAATCGTTGGCCAGCGCCTGGGCGCGCGGCAGGTTTTCCTGCGCAAGCAGCACCCGGCCCGACGCGGCGACGATCTCTTCCAGCTGGCCTTGCACCCACTCGAGCGTGGATGCCTCCACTGCTCCTTGTTCGGTATCGGATAGGCCCGTCATGCCGCTCTCCTGCGATTCGCCTTGTCGATCCAGACCTGGCACCGATGGATGTAGTTGTCGAACTGCTCCGGATTCTCCGAACGGGCCTTGAGCAGTTGCCAATACGGCAGGGCCTTCTCGAACATGTGCAGACGCATCGCGCCGACGGCGGCCGTGCGCAGGCCGATGACGTCATCGTGGACCAGCGCCAGGATCTTCTCGCCCACAGCCAGGCGGTCATGGGTGCTCGACGGCGCCAGCGCGCGCACTTCGGCATACAGCACGCCCAGGATGCGGCGCTTCTCATGCGCGACTTCCGGCATCTGCGGCCACGATTGCTCGACGCGATCCAGCAGGCTCCACGCGGCCTGGGGGTCGCCTTCGGCCAGCATCTGGCGCGCGGCACGGATGGAACGCGGTCCCAGGCGGCCCAGCTGGCGCTCGGCCTCGTCCTTCGCGTTCTGGTCCGCCGACGCATGGTTCAGCACGGCCTTGTAGGCATCGATGGCCTCGCCGAACCAGCCGCCGTTGAAGGCCACGCGGGCGTAGTACAGCTTGGTGCTGAACTGGGCCGCCTCGCCCGCCACCGCGCGCTCCAGATGGCGCATCGCGGTCTTGGTGTCGCCCAGCGCGTCCGCGGCGCGGCCGCGCATCGCATCCAGCTCGGGGAAATCGACATGCGCATCCAGCGCGATGTCCGTGAGCTCGATCACTTCCTTGTGGTTGCCCGCCAGCAGCGCGGCCCGCACGGCCAGGCGCGTCGCGCGCTCGAAGGCCCGCAGGGCGCGCGTGCTGGCCAGCGTGTCGGGGTCCAGCATGCGGTGTGCGCAGATCCGCTCGGCGGCATCGCGCAGGCGGCCCTCTTCCAGGGCCTGCGCGCCTTCCGTGGCCCACGAGGCCGATTGCGCCTGCAGCCAGGCACGGATGTCCTCCTGCTCGCTCTTGGCCATGCCGCTTGAAACAGTCAGCGCGGCGGCGGCCACCAGGCAACCGCGCCAGGTGGCTTCCTGGACCAGCTCGAACGCCTCGGCGTCGGTCAGCACCGGCGACTCGGAGGCCAGGTCACGCAGGCTCGCGCGGTCGCCCGCAATCAAGCGGTCGCGCCACAGCACGGCGAAGCTGCGGCCATTCGACGGCTGCTTTTCACGCACTTCGCTGACCCAGCGCAGGACGGCTTCCATGTCGCCGCTGGCCTGCAGGATCGACAGCACGGTGTCGGCCGCTTCCGTCGCCCACGCATCGCTTGCCGACGACGTGCGGAACGCCAGCTTCCAGTTGCTCAGCGCCTCGTCCAGGTAACCCAGCTGGGCCGCGGACGCCGCCGCCACCCGCAGGATCTCCGGCGTTTCCTTCTCGTCGCCGATCAGGCCCGCCGACAGCGAGTACGCCAGATCGTAGCGACCGAGCTTGAAATGGCTGCGCATCAGGATCTGCTCTGCCTTGCTGCCCGTGGCGACCACGGCGCCGGCGTTCTCCAGCAGGCTGATCGCTTCTTCATAGGCGCCCAGTTCCGACTGCATGCGGGCCAGCAGCACGGTATGGTCCGGCAGGCCGGGATGGCGGCGCAACACGTCGCGCACGCGGCGCGAGGCTTCGCGCACGTCGCCCGACTCCCACACCTTCTCGATGCGCTCGACGCTTTCCTCGGCGCCCAGCTTGGCCGCGGCCGGCGTGGGCAGCGACGCGCTCATCTTCGGGCGCATGTAGGTCTTGAACCACTCGGCACCCAGCCGATCCGAGAAGCGCTCGGTGTAGTGGGTCAGGTCCAGGCCGCCGTTTTCCATCGCATCGGCCTGCCCGAACTTGTTCATCACGGCGGTCGGGTCGTAGCTCGGCACGCCCAGGCGTTCAGCCGCCTGCGTCACGACGCGGATCAGTTCCTGGCGCGACTCGATGGGCGTGTTGTCGGCAGCCAGCGCATTGACGTGGGTGACAAACACCACCTTGTCCTTGCCCAGCAGCGTCACGATCTGGCCCATCTCGGCCTCGATCTCGTCATCCGACAGGTCGCGCTTCACGATGCGGGCCAGCAGTTCGCGGTCCTCGGCGGGCAGGCTCTTGAACACCGGATCCTGGTCGAGGAGGGCACGGCGCTCGGCCAGCGATTCCGTGGAGGCCAGTGACCAGTAGGTCCGGGCGCGCGCGCGATCGGCGAAGAATTCGGTGAAGTGGCGGGTCAGGTAGTTGGACTGGATGGGATGGCCATCCAGGGTCAGCAGCTTGCGCGACGACAGTTCCACCAGGTACAGGTCTGCCGGCGTGTGGGTGGCGCTGCGCGCCTTGCCCATTACCGAGGGACGGAAGATCAGGCGCTGGACGTCGGCGGGAATGTCGCACTCGCCGAACATGAAGCGCGCCTGCTGGAGCGCTTCCGTGCTGGTGTGCACGAAACCGTAGTTGCGTCCGAGCTGCAGCTTGAAGGGATAGCGCGTCACGGCATTGCGCAACGGCGTGTGGATTCGGCAGGTGCCAATGGGAGCGATCGTGAAATCAGCCATTCATAGTCCTTGGGAGGTTTATTGACGGGCTGAACTTGAGAGTCCAGACAAGGGATCGAAAGGAGTCCGAGGGGCGTCGGATGCCTGCATCAGAGGCACGAGCCTGGGTCGGATTGCGGAGATCGGGCTCGAGATGGCCCGTCCATTCGTCGCCTTTCTCAGGCGTGCGGCACGTCGTTGGCCGACGTGGAAGCCGATAGCGTCAAAGCGCCTGGACGGCGCTGCTGCAACCGGCAGGCCCTCCTGCTTCGGGCCCAAAACTGCGGATGTCTCTACCACTGGTACCTCTGCTACGTGTCCTCGTGCCATGGCACGAACGGGCAGGCAGCGCACACAAGCTGAAACAACTTACCGTGCGACGCCCGACCGGAGCCCCGAAGCGTCGTCAAAAAAACTCTCGGCTGGCGGAAAGCCAACAGATTTTTGGCGCTTCAGGGAGCTTGGCGGACGAATCCTAGGCGTAAAACACCGCAATAATCTTTCCAAATATTTTTATTGCAGTGCAGATGAGACTGGATTGATGCAATTACGGGCAGAGGGGGGATAAAAAATTACACTCATTACAGATCATTCAAAAAAAGAAAGGACATAAGCTTATTTATGGAAGCGTTAAATGGTTACCGATTGTTCCGTTTAACCCAGGTGCAATAGGGCCCACGGCGGCGCAAAAAAAAGACCGCCGGCAGCCTGCCAGCGGTCTTCACTATTTGGGGACGAAAGAGATGCGTGGCGCCCGGCGGCGCCGCTTCAGCCTTGCCTGCCGAAACCCCCGCTCGCCCATTCCGACGCGCGTTGCACGGTCAACTTATACGTGGGCGCGACGCGGATCTCTGCCAGCACTTCGCCAGCCGCGTCGTGCGCGCTCAGCATGGCATAGGGCTCGTCCTCGTCCGGCACGATGTCCAGCTTGACCGTCAGGCGGCCGGCATCCGTATCGATCCTCACGCTTTTGTGCAGCGTGGCGTGCAGCTGTTGCTCGTGACGGCGCAGAACTTCGTTGGCCGTCTTGACCAGTGTGATGAAGGCGGCGGAGTCCAGCGGCTTGGGATTCTTCTTGTCGCGCCCCATGGTCCAGGGCCCCACCAGCGCCGGTTCGGCCTGGCCGTCCAGGGTCATCGCGACCGCCCAGCCGTCGTCATCCTCGTTCTTGATGACTCGCGCCGTCCAGCCATCGTCGCGCCAAAGCGTCGGGCTGTGTTCCTTGCGGGCTTCGTCCATCTCGGTATCCGACATCCGGGTCTCGCTCTTTCCATCGCCATGGCGGACCATGCCGCCAGAAAACAAAAACCCACCGACACCGGTGGGCGCATTGATGGGCAGCAGGTGCTGCCGGTCCCTATAGTACTAGCTCCAAGCGCTACGATGGCGTCCACACGTGGGCAACGATGTCCACGGCACGCAGCCAAAAAGGGGAAAGAGAGATGTTCGGAATTCTGTCGGCGCTTGGCCAGGAACAGGGAGACCTGCTCGCTCGCCTGGTGCCAAGCGCCCCGCCCCGCAGGATTGCGCAACGAGACTTTCACGTCGGCATCCTGGACGGCATGCCCTGCACCCTCGTGCAGTCACGGATCGGCAAGGTCGCGGCGGCAACCACGGCTACCCTGCTCATCCGTGAGTTTGGCGTCACGCACATCCTGTTCGTCGGCCTGGCCGGCGGGCTGGCGCCCGCATTGAAGGTGGGCGACGTCGTGGTCGCCACGGCACTCATCCAGCACGACCTGAATGCGCACCCCCTATTCCCCAAGCATGAAGTGCCGCTGCTGGGGCGCGCCCGCTTTCCCACCGACACCGGCTTGAGCGCGCTGCTGGCGACGCATGCCCGGCAATTCCTGCAGGACGCCGCCGCGAACCTGGCCGCCAAGCTTTCCTGCACGCCATCCGTCCACCAGGGACTGGTCGCCACCGGCGACCAGTTCATCCAAAGCCAGGCCACCGCCCAGGCCTTGCAGGCCGAGCTGCCTGATGCGCTGTGCGTCGAGATGGAAGGCGCCGCCGTCGCCCAGGTCTGCCATGAAATGGACATCCCGCTGGCGGTGCTTCGCGTGATCTCGGACACGGCGCAGGACAGCGCCGGCATGGATTTTCCAGCGTTCCTGAATGGCGTGGCGGGCGTTTATGCCGATGAGATCCCGACGCGGGTGCTTCGAGCGTTGGCGGCCAAGGACATGGCGAACGCTGGCGAAGGGAAGGCGTAAAGATTCCGTCCAGTGTCATTCGCTGGACGCACAGGATTGGCCGGTTGCCCGCACGAAGGGCCGCAACGCAAAAAGCCCACCGCTAGCGGTGGGCTTTCCATATATATGTACTGCCTGAGAATTCTGGTGGGCTGTGAGTGGCTCGAACACTCGACCTACGGATTAAGAGTCCGCTGCTCTACCAACTGAGCTAACAGCCCGTGTGAGTGGCAAAAACACCAACGGCGCAACGGCAATTTGCCCTGGGTTTTTCCCTGCACGGTGCGTTGCAAACAAAGCAACGCGAAGGGCATGACTATACACCATTTTTTTGCCTTGTGCGAGTACACTGCCAGTCACGCTCCTGGTTGTTGCAATTTCATGGTGCTGTCCCCCGGCGCGTCGTTCTTTATCGCCGCCGTACCGCCAAGACCCGCCAACCCGCCCGCCCAGCCTATGCTTAGCCGCTTGTTCCAGATAGATCTTCAGCGCCTGATCCTGTGGTTGTGCCTGCTCTCGGTGGTGGTTGCGCTGGGCAATGCCCTCTATGCCAGCTACCTGGTTCAGCGCGAAGTGCTGTTGCGCAACACGCTGGAGGCAAACCGGATGTACGCCTCCAAGCTGGCCCAGGTCACCAACAACCTGCTGCTGGACGCCCAGCACCTGCTTTCCTACAGCACCGAGTCCCTGGATGGCCAGCTGGTTGCCGGCCCTCGCCTGGAGGCCGAAGCCGACCGCCTGCAACAGCAAAGCCAGCATTTCGACTCGGTCGTGTTCATGCGCTTCGACGGCATGGTGCTGGCCACCTCGCCATCCTCCATCGGCCTGGCGGGCAAGCTGCTGGAGTCCGATGTGTCCAGGTACATCCGCAAACTCCAGCTGCCCTATATCAGCGAGCCCTTCAAGGGCTCCACCGGCAGGTGGCTCATCAGCCTGTCCTACCCCATCTTCGATGACGACGACCGGTATCTGGGCGCCGTCATCGGCAGCATCTACCTGCACGAACGCAACGTGCTTTCTCGCCTGCTGGGCCAGCACTATTACCGCGACGGCTCGCACCTCTTCGTGGTCGATGGCAAGGGCATCGTGCTGTACCACCCCGACCGCCGCCGCATCGGCCTGCCTGCCGGCAACGACACCATCATCCGTTCAGCCATGAGCGGCCAGGAAGGCGACGGCCAGTTGCGCGGCGCCGATGGCGTGGACATGCTGGCGGGCTACGCCTGGGTGAACACGGCGAACTGGGGCGTGGTGGCGCAACGCCCCACGGCCACCACGCTGGCACGGCTGGATGAACTCCTCTGGGTCACGGTGCGCAATGCGCTGCCGCTGCTGCTCCTGCTGCTGCCGGGAATCTGGTGGATGTCCAAGCTGATCGCGCAGCCGCTCAGGCGGCTGGCCAGCATTGCTCGCAAAATGGACGACGGCACGTCGGCGGAAGAAATCAAGCAGGTGCCGTCGTGGTACTTCGAAGCGCATCAACTGAAGCGCGCACTGCAGGCGGGCCTGGATTCCGTGCATCGCATCATGCAGGGCCTGCGCCGGGAAAATGCCACCGATCCGCTCACGGGCCTGACCAATCGGCGCGGCCTGACCACCGTGCTGCGCGAATACCTGCACAACGACAGCCGCTATGCCGTGCTGGCGCTGGACATCGATCACTTCAAGCAGGTGAACGACACCCATGGCCACGACGTTGGAGACACGCTGCTGGTGCACCTGGCGGGGATCCTGCAGCAGAACTCCCGCGAGGCCGACCTGGCCTGCCGCAGCGGCGGCGAGGAGTTCGTGATGGTGCTGCTGCATGCCACGCTGGCCGAAGCCCAGGTGGCCGCGCAACGCCTGCATGATCAACTGAGATTGCAGCCCAATCCCATCGGGCAGCCCATCACCATTTCCATCGGCATCGCGCATTACCCCGAGACGACCTCGCGCCCCGAGGACCTGCTCAAGCAGGCGGACCTGGCGCTTTACGCGGCCAAGCGCGGCGGACGGAACCGGACCTGCCTGGCTGAGCCGGACAACAAGGACTTGCCGGCGGACCGGCCCGAAGCCTGATCGGCGCCGCCCGGCTGGCTGACCGCCGGGCGAGCGCGGGAACGCGCATCGTTGTAACGGACGCGCTCGTCCCACAGGGACATGTAGCGCGCATAGTCTTCCGGCGTGGCTTGCCCGGCGGCGATTTTCGTGAAGACAGCCGTGACCGAGCCAAACAGGTCATTGGCCGGCAGGCCGGGATTGCGCAGGGCGATGTCGCCCATCGAAAGCGTGGAGTCCATGTTCTTGTTCGCGGCAGGTAGCTTGGAATGCGATGGACTGTACCCGCGGGGCACCGTCAAATGTGCTACCCATAGGTAACAATAGCGCGCCATTGGCAATCCAGCGTGTCATTTCAGGCACAATGCAAGACGCGCCAAGCCGGGCGCCTACCCGCTCGCCGTTCGCCGCGAGCCTCGACCACCGGCAAATACATACCTCCAATCATGAGCGAGACAACCCCCCTGCGCGTCCTGCTGGTCGACGACAACGACCTTGCAGCAGAACTGCTGGCCGAGTTCGTCGGCATCGTGGGGCACCAGGTCCATGTGGCCGGCACCGCCACCGAAGGCCTCGCGCTTGCCACCGAACATGCGCCGCAAGTCGCCATCGTCGACATCATCCTGCCCGATATGGACGGTTACCAACTGGCCAAACGGTTGCGTGCGCAATTCGGCGCCAACCTGCTCATCCTGGCGCTGAGCGGCCTGCCGCGCAACGCCGACCACGCCGACGATGCCGTCTTCGATGGCTGGCTGGAAAAACCCGTCGATCTGGCGGCCCTGGAATCTCGCCTGCAACAGGCAGCCGCGGAGCGCGCATCATGACGCAGACCCAAGCTTCGATCTCCGATGACGTTCGTCGGCAAGCCATCCAGTTCGACCTGCTGGCCCAGGTGTTCCCCGTGCTGCGGCACGACACCGTCAAGCCGGTCGCCAATGCCAAGCTGGCCGTCGCCATGCTGGCACGCGCGGTCGAGCTGCCGCCCCAACCCGACCGCAACGACAAGCTGACCGACGACGTCGAACAGATGCTGGACGACGGCGTGGACGCCATCCGCGGCCTGGGCGGCTGGTTCTCGGACACCGGCGACTTCGAGGACCTGCACAACGTGCTGGTGGAGTGCCGCAAGCTGCTCTTCACGCAGTTGCTGCTGTCGGGCAAGAAGATCGACCTGCCCGAGGAAACCGATGCGCGCCGAATCGTGCGCGTGTTCAGCTCGCGCTACGTGCTGCTGGCCTGCCTGCTGGCCACGCTGCAAGCCATGCCCGAGGGCGCGACGCTGACGCTGGCCTATGCCTCGAACTCACGTCTGACCGCACAGATCAGCGGTGGCGCCGCCAATACGCCAGCCCCCGGCCTGGCCGACGCGCAAGTGCTGGCCAAGGCTCACGGCTGGGAACTGGAAGGCGATACCGCCCGCTGGTCCGTGGAAGTGCCGCTCATCGGCTAAGCGCCTCTGCGGCAGCCCGCAAAAGAAAAAGCCTTCGGGAGTGATCCCGAAGGCTTTTTCTTTTGGCAGCGGTGCCCTGCGATGCCTGGGCACCGCAAGGCACGTCTCAAGCGGGCAGTGATCAGTTGCCGCGCTTGTTCTGGTCGCCGCGCGCCAGGTTGCGGTGCGTCGCAACGTTGTCCAGCGCCTGGGCGGTCTGGGCGTGGCTGTCTTGCACGGCGGCGCGGGCAGCGGCGTCGGCGGCCGACTGGGCGTCGCTGGCGTTGTCAGCCTGGACCGACTGGTTGGCCGAGCCGAAAGGCACGCCAGTGTGGGCGGTCACGGCAGCGGTCTGTTCGCGCGCTTGCTTGACGGCTTCGGCGGCTTGGCGAACGGCTTCGGCGACCGGCAGGCGATGCGTCTCGGTGTCGACGGCGGGCTTGCCCTTGGGCGCGGGCGGCAGGCTGGCCTTCTTGCGGGCCGGCGCAGCCTTCTTGGCAGCGGGCGCTTTCACGGCAGCCGGCGCTTTCTTGGCGGCGGGCGCCTTCTTCGCGACAGCCTTCTTGGCGGGCGCGGCGGGCTTGGCGGCAGCCTTCTTCACCGCAGCGGCGGGCTTGGCGGCGGCGGACTTCTTGGCGACAGCCTTCTTGGCGGCGGGCGCCTTCTTGGCAGCCGTCTTGCTCGACAGCGTCTTCTTGACGGCAGCAGGCGCCTTCACGGCAGCCTTCTTGGCAACGGCTTTCTTGGCCGGGGCCTTGGCGACGACCTTCTTGGCGGCGGCGGGCTTCTTGGCGGCAGCCTTTTTCGCAGCAGGCTTCGCAGCCGGCTTGGCCACCTTCTTCGCGGCGGGCTTCACCGCTGCCTTCCTGGCAACCGGCTTCTTCGCCACAGCCTTGCTGGCAGCGGGTTTCTTGGCGGCGGCAGCCTTCTTCACCACCGGCTTCTTGGCGGCGACGGCCTTTTTCGCGACAGCCTTCTTGGCGGCGGGCTTGGCGGCGACGGCCTTCTTCGCGACAGCCTTCTTGGCGGCGGGCTTGGCGGCAACGGCCTTCTTCGCGACAGCCTTCTTGGCGGCAACGGCCTTCTTCACGACGGGCTTGGCGGCGGCCTTCTTGGCGACGGCTTTCTTGGGCGCTGCCGCTTTCTTGGCGGCAACCTTCTTCACCACGGCCTTCTTTGCGGCGGGCTTGGCGGCGACAGCCTTCTTGGCCGGCGCCTTCACGGCAGCCTTCTTCACCACAGCCTTCTTCGCCGTTGCCTTCTTGGCGGCCACGGGCTTGGTGGCGGGGGCCTTCACGGCTTTCTTGGCGGGGGCCTTGGCGGCCACCGGCTTCTTGGCGGCCGCGGGCGCGGTCGTCTTCTTCACTGCTTTCTTTGCGGTCGTGGCCATCTTCGAGCCTCCTATGCCTTGCATCATCGATTGAGTTGAACGCCTTGCCTTGGTCGCATCGCATCGTGTCTTTCAACACGGCACGCGCGCGCGCACGCAGCGTCATGCCTCGCATTGTAGAGAGCAATGCGCGCAAGCGAAAAGCAAAACGTGAAGATCGACGCGATCAGTTGCTCATGGCATCACATTCTCGCGCCAGCCAGGCGCGCGTGCCGGCGACGGATTGGAACTCGTCGAGCGATCGCGCGGCCACATCGGCGTGACGTTCACGCAGCATGCGCGACAGGCCGCTACCCGGCCCAAGCTCAATGAATACGCGGCATCCACGCTCATGGAGGGCATCCATGCAGCTTGCCCATTCAATGGTTTGCGCCACTTGGCGCGACAGCGATTCGATGCCTTGCGCGGTCGTCGTGACGCGGCTCGCATCGATGCCCGCGATGACAGGAACTTGCGGCGCGCTTACGACACTCTTGCTCAACAGATCGCGCAAACCCGCCACGGCATCGTGCAAATAGGACGTGTGCGACGCCAGTCCGACCTTCAAACACGTGACCTGCACGCCCATCGCTTGCGCCTCTTCAGCCACGTTCGCCAGGCCTGCCTGTGGCCCGCCCATCACGCAGGCATCCTCGCCTGTCGCAATCGCCAGCATCACGCCAGATGGCGCACCCAGCGCGACCGCCTGCTCCCGCCCGATGCCGCGCAAGGCCAGCAGGCCCGTGCCGGCAGGCGCCACGTCGTCCATGAGACGCGCCCTGCCCGCCGCGACGCGCGCCAGCCCGGCGGCATCGAAGACGCCCGCGCAGGCATGCGCCGACACCTCGCCCGCGCTGTAGCCGGCGAACGCCGTCACGCGCGGCAGCTCACCTTCGTTCAAGGCGCGCCACGCCGCCAACTGCGACAGGCAGATGAGTGGCTGCGCATCCCGGTTCAGGAAGAGGCGTGACGGATCCGTCGCCGCATCCCGCCAACCGGCGCCCAGCGCCACGTCGGCGGCATCGAAGACCGCGCGGGCCGCCGCGCTGTCCATCAGGCGGGCCAGCATCTCGGGGTGCTGCGCACCCTGCCCCGGACACAGGACGGCGAACGTCATGCCGCCTCCATGTGGGCCTGCCAGCCGAATACGAAACAGGCCGCCGCCAGCATATCGGCGCTGCCGCCAGGCGACAGGCGGCGCGCGCACGCCTGCCGGTGCACGGCCTGGGCGCGCGCGAACCAGCCAGGCGAGAACACGCTGCCGTCGGCCAGGAACGCCCGGGCCTCGCCACGCATCCATTCCAGGCCTGCCTGCCCGCCACGATAAAGAAGGTTGGTGTCCTCCACCTCGGCCAGCAAGGTGAAGAACGCATGCAGGCGCGTGGCCTGCCAGTCGGCGCCACCGGACCGGGCCTGCCGCAGCGCGGGCAGGGCCAGGTCGAAAACGGCGGGAAAACCCGCCAGCGCTTCGCCGCGCGCGCCGCTGGCGCGATAACGCATGGCCACCTGCATGCCGTGCGACGGCGTGCCCGCGGCGGCACCGGCCAACCGCAAGCCGCGCCCCCAGCGCCGGGGCACTTCCGCGCGCCAGGCCGCATCGTCCGGCGGCACGCCGCGGCGCCACAGGCTGGCCCCCGCCGCAGCCAGCAAGCCCAGCGCGAAGATGGCGCCGCGATGCGTGTTCACACCGCCCGTGGCCCGCAACATGCGGGTTTCGGCGGCAATGCCCAGGTCCCGCAGGACCGGAAAGTCGGCGTCATGCCAACCGGCAGCCGCAATCCGCGCGTAATAGTGGCGCAGCGCGAACAGGCTGCGCAGGAAGGTGCCGGCATCCATGTCTTCATGACTGCCGGCATCGCGCAGGCTGACCAGCCCGGGCTTGGGATACAGCGACAGTTCGTCGTGCAAGGCGCGCAAGGCCAGCCGGGCTGCCAGGCGCGCCAGGTCGGCCGCGTCGGGAGCCGTCACCGCCGCCGGTGACGCCAAGCACAGGAAAGCCTGCTGCGTCATGCCGTCACCTGTTCCATCAAGGCTGCGCGGGAAACCAGCCGGGCGCTGCGCAGCGACTTCACCAGCACCTGGCCATCGCTCCCGGACGCCGCGCGCTGCCATTCGCGCCACGACACCGCGTCGTCCTCGCCGAACAGCATCTCGCCATCCACGGGCCAGCCCTCTTCCTCCTGCCAGCGCAGCAGGACTTCCGTCACGGCCAGGCATTGCGCGGCATCCACGGGACGCCACAGCAGGTCCAGGTCGGAATCGGGACGCAGGTAGGCCATGCCGGTCAGCGCCTGCATGGCCGCGGATCCGAACACGCGAGGTGTCACCGACAGGGTTTCCAGCGCGCGCGCCAGGCGGTCCAGTGCCACGCTGCGCCCCGGCGGCAGCAATGGCGACTCGGCCAGTTCATACAGGGAGAGCGGCGCGCGATGCGCCCTCACGTCTGCCCAGGACAGGCGCGCACCCAGGCGGCGCCTGCCTTCGGCGGGGGGCAAGGGAACGCCCGCAGCCAACCAATCCGACGACGGCCCCACGGCATCGACGCCACCGCGCCAGCCGTCGGGCTGGCGGCTGACGACGAACGGCCGCCCATGGACCAGCCAGGTTGCCAGGGCGTCGGCATCGCCCTCATTGCCCACGGCGCGCAAAGGCGTCGTCAACGCCTCGCGCGCGCCGGCATCCAGCCAGACCAGGTCATGGCGCGCCACGACCAGCGGGCCGGACGCCGCCGGCATCATGCCGCGTCCGCCACGCGCCGGATCACCGGTTCGGCCAGCTTGCGCCCGCCACGCACCAGGCCTGCCGCCGCGCGCGGGTCCTTGGCTTGTGCGCGTGCGGTGGCGTCATCCAGCGCCGCGCCCAGGTCGCCGTCCCACAGCGCGTCCACCGCCCCCATGCTCACGAAGTTCATGGCGCCGGGCGCGAAGACGGGCGAGGTCTGGCTGAGCTCGCGCAGGCGGCTTTCGGCGATGCGCGTGACGCGCGCCATGGCCGGCAGGTTCATGACGCGGATCTCTGCCTCGGGCAGCGCCGCGCACAGGTCCGCCATCATGGCGTTGGGAATGAAGCCCCCCGACAGCGCCTGGTCATAGACCAGGCCCACCACGCGATGTCCGCGCTGGCGGGCGATTTCCACGCACTTGCCCAGGTGCGACATATAGCGGTTCAAGCCCAGCATCTCATCACGATGGCGCAGGCGCTGCCCCTGGGTGTCGATCAGGAACAGGATCGGCCGGCCCGGATGCCGGGCAACCGTGTCCAGCACCGCGGCCGCCATGGCCAGCGCCAGGTCCGCGCCCACTTCGGCGTGCCCGGTGGTGCCCACCACCGCGAACACCTGGCCGGGCCGCTGGCCGCTGCCGGCCAGCAGGTCGCCCTGCTGGACGATGTCGTGGCCTTGCGGGAACAGCCGATCCGCGACGTTCTTCCATTCCATGTCAGTTCTCCTGCGGGGGCAGCGCGCGACGAGTGCGCGCCTGCGCGACGAAATCGGCGGTCTCGGTCATCGGCACGGCTTGCGGGTCGTCCCAGCCCAGCGCGGCCCAGATCTCCAGCGAATCGCCGGCCTTGCCGAAACGGGCCAGGCGGTCGGCCAGCAAGGCGTGTTCGCGCTGCACGGCCTCCAGCGTGAAAGACGTGTCCTCGGCCAGCAGGTCGGCCAGGGCCTCGCGAAAGCGCAGCACGTCATCCTCGACCAGGCGGTCGCAGTCGCCCAGCAGATAGCGATGCTTGCCGCCCACCGTGCGCCAGACGCGCGCCCGGTCGCGCGCGTCGAACTCCTCGACGCCACGCGCGGTCTCGATGACCTCGGGACCGGACAGGCCAAGACGGGCCTCTTCGCTCATCACGATGGCGTCCACGCCGCTGACCGCGATGCCCATGCCGCCGAAGCAGCCGTATTGGCCGCCGATGGCGGCCACGACCTTCACCCCGTCGGCGCGCGCCGACAGGATGGCGCGCATGATCTCCGACACGGCGATGAGGCCGGCATTGGCCTCCTGCAACCGCACGCCGCCGGTCTCCAGCAGCAGCACCACGGCTTGCGGCTCGCCCGCCTGTTGCCGGGCCTGGGCACGCTGCAACAGGCCGACGATCTTGGCGCCATGCACCTCGCCCACCGCCCCGCCCATGAAGTCGCCTTCCTGGGCGACCACCAGCACCGGCTTGCCGTGCAGCCGTCCCTGGCCCACCACCACGCCGTCATCGAAGGCTTGCGGCTGGTCCAGCACGCCCAGGTGCGGACTGACCACGCGCTCGGCGGGCGGCAGGATCTCGGTGAAGCTGCCGGCATCCAGCACCGCGGCAATGCGCGCCCGGGCCGAGGACTCGTAATAGCTGGCGCCCCTCATGGCTTGGCTCCGGTGGCGGCGCGATAGGCCTCGACGGCCTGGTCCAGCCGCAGGCTGACGATGGCCGGCGTCGCGCCGTTGTCGTTGATCGATACGCGCACGTCGCCGAGCGGGTGACGCGTGAAGAAATCCTGGATGACGGCCTCCCAGATACGGCCGAAACCGGTGGCGGCGGTCGTGATGTCGACCTCGCAGGCACCGGCCAGTTGCGCCGATTCCACCAGCACTTCCAGGTTGCCGGAGGCCACCACGCCCACCAGTTGGGCGCCCGCGGCGGCCAAGGGCTTGCCGCCTTCATGGCGGTAATGCAGTTGTTCCATGGCGATGCTCCCTTACCAATTGCGAAAGCGGCGCGGCGGCTGGTAGCGCCCGCCCGACGCGCGAACCAGATCCTTGACCGTGCGCGCGGCCAGCAGGTCCCGCGTGGCCAGGCGCGGATCGATGCCCAGGTCGGCCGGGCGACGGATGACGCCGCGGTCGCGCAGGTTTTCGACCATGCGCCTGTCGCGCGCCAGGCCCACCGGCGTGTAGCCCGCCACGCCACGGATGGCCTGCTCACGCTCTTCGGCCGTGCGGCACAGCAGCAGGTTGGCAATGCCCTCCTCGGTCAGGATGTGCGTGACGTCGTCGCCGTAGATCATGACCGGCGGCAATTCCATGCCCATGTCCTCGGCCAGTCCCCAGGCATCCAGCGTCTCGACGAAAGCCGGGGCCATGTGCTCGCGGAAGGTTTCCACCATCTGCACGACCAGCTTGCGTCCGCGCGGCATGGCGCCCGCGCCGCCCGCCTGCGCTTCCTGGCCGGCGCGAAGCCAGGCCGGGCTGGCATGGCGGCGGCCACGGGCGTCGGCGCCCATGTTCGACGCACCGCCGAAACCGGCGATGCGCCCGCGCGTGGCGGTGGAGCTGTTGCCCTGCAGGTCGATCTGCAGGGTCGAGCCGATGAAGAGGTCGCAGGCGTAGTGGCCGGCCGCCTGGCAGAAGGCGCGGTTGCTGCGCATGCTGCCGTCGGCACCGGTGAAGAAGACGTCCGACCGGGCGGCGACATAGGACTCCATGCCCAGTTCCGAGCCGAAGGAATGCACTGATTCGACGAAGCCCGCCTCGATGGCCGGGATCAGCGCGGGATGCGGATTCAGCGCCCAGTGGCGGCAGATCTTGCCTTTCAGGCCCAGCGAAGCGGCGTAGGTCGGCAACAGCAGTTCGATGGCGGCCGTATCGAAACCGATGCCGTGGTTCAGGCGCTGCACGCCATATTCGGCATAGATGCCCTTGATGGCCATCATGGCCATCAGCACCTGGATCTCCGAGATCAGGGCGGGATCGCGCGTGAACAGCGGCTCGATGAAATGCGGGCGCGGGCTCTGGACGACGAAATCGACCCAGTCGGCGGGAATGTCCACGCGCGGCACGGTGTCCACGATTTCGTTGACCTGGGCGATCACGATGCCGCGCCGGAAGGCCGTGGCCTCGACGATGGCGGGCGTGTCCTCGGTATTGGGGCCGGTATAGAGATTGCCCTGGGCGTCCGCCGCCTGCGCGCACACCAGGCTCACGCGCGGCGTGAGATCCACGAAATAGCGCGAGAACAGTTCCAGGTAGGTATGGATGGCGCCGATCTGGATGCGCCGCGCGTCCACCAGCTTGGCCAGGCGCTGCGCCTGCGGGCCGGAGAACGAGAAGTCCAGCCGCGCGGCGATGCCACGCTCGAAGATGTCCAGGTGCTCGGGCAGCGCCAGCACCGACTGCACCATGTGCAGGTCATGCACCTGGGCCGGGTCCAGCGCCGCCAGCGCGGTGGCCAGGAAATCGGCCTGCTTCTGGTTGTTGCCCTCCAGGCACACACGGTCGCCTGGTTCGATCACCGCCGACAACAGCGCGCCGATGTCCTCGGGCTGCACCTGCTTGTCCCGCAGGCGCGTGCCCACGGCTTGCCGCGCGCGCGCCAACCGGGCCTGCCGGCTGCGTGTCGACGTATCCCATTGCTTGGCCGCATCGGGCGTCATGTCCTGGCTCCTGTCTGGGCCGGGCCTGCGCCCAGCTTTGTCCACTTGAAATGAATTCTTGTATACACGATAGCAATTCAAGAATACAAATAGCAAGCGACTTTCCGGTTTTCCACTACACTGCGGGCCAGGACGCCGACGACGACAAGAAAGGATCCCCGTGACGAAACGCCGCTCCGAATCGCTGCGCGATACCCTGGAAGAATGCATCGCCGTCGGCGAGTTCGTCCCAGGCCATCACCTGGACGAGACCGAGCTGGCTACGCGCTTCGGCGTCTCGCGCACCCCCATTCGTGAAGCACTGATCCAGTTGGCGTCGGAAGGCCTGGTGGAAATTCGTCCGCGCCGTGGCGCCGTCGTGGCGGAAATCGGTCCGGCACGGCTGGTGGAGATGTTCGAGGTCATGGCCGAGCTGGAAGCCATGTGCGCGCGCCTGGCGGCCCGCCGCATGAGCGACACCGAGCACGCGGCGCTGACCGCCGCGCACCTGGCCTGCGAAGACTCCTGCCAGGCGCGCGATCCCGATGCCTATTACCTGCGCAACGAGCACTTCCACAGCCTGATCTACGCCGGCAGCCACAACCAGTTCCTGGCGGAAGAGGCGCAACGCCTGCACCGGCGGCTGCGCCCCTACCGCCGCCTGCAGCTGCGCGTGCGCGACCGCGTCGCCACGTCGTTCGGCGAACACGAGGCCATCGTGGCCGCGTTGCGCGCGGGCGAGGCCGACCGCAGCGCCCGGTTGGCCCGCGACCACGTGCTGGTCCAGGGCCAGCGTTTCGCCGACCTGATCGCCTCGCTGTCGCTGCTGCAGGAAACCGCCTGAGCCGCGGCGCCGGCGCGACACCGGCCCTGCCTGGCGCCTTGTCGCGAGCGCGCGACACGGGAAAACCCGCAAGCGGCTAAAATGGCGGGTTGCCCGGACCTGTGTGCGTTGCTGCCTGGTTGCAAGGCATTGGCAACCGAGCATTGGCAACTGAGCACTGGCAACTGAGCATTGGCAACTGCGTACTGGCAACCCCGAGCCGGCAGCCAGGCCGGATCCGCGTCCCAGCGCGCCGCCGCCCTGGTGCCCGGCGGCGCTGGGAGCAGCCTTCCGGCCCCGTCTTCGCGGCTCCTGGCCTGCCCGGCCCGTCACGCATCCAATTCGCACCCTGTCTGTTTTTTCTCGTTTCCAGCAAGCGCCGCCATGGCCTATTCCGTCAAAGAACTGTTCAAGACCCTGCAGGGCGAAGGTGCCCATGCGGGCCGCGCCTCGGTATTCTGCCGCTTCGCCGGCTGCAACCTGTGGACCGGCCGCGAAGCCGATCGCGTGAGTGCGGCCTGCCGGTTCTGCGACACGGATTTCGTCGGCACCGATGGCGACGGCGGCGGCAAGTTCGCCGATGCCCAGGCACTGGCCGACGCCCTGGCCGCCTGTTGGGGGCCAGGCACCGAGCACCGCTACGTGGTTTTCACGGGTGGCGAGCCGCTGCTGCAACTGGACCCCGCGCTGATCGAGGCCGCGCACGCCCAAGGCTTCACCATCGCCATCGAGACCAACGGCACCCTGCCCGTCCCGCCCGGCGTGGACTGGATCTGCGTCAGCCCCAAGGGATCGGCGCCGCTGGCGCAAACCCGTGGCGATGAACTCAAGCTGGTCTATCCTCAACCCGAACACACGCCAGCCCGGTTCGCCGGCCTGGACTTCACGCATTTCTGGCTGCAACCCATGGATGGCCCCGCGCGCGTGGCCAACACGGCGCTGGCGGTCGAATACTGCACCGCGCATCCGCCCTGGCGGCTGAGCCTGCAGACGCATAAATACATAGGCATTCCATGAACACCTCCGCCGATGGCCGCGCCGCCATCTCCGTCACCCGCCGCCTGGAGTTCGACGCGGGCCACCGCATTCCGGATCACCGCAGCCAATGCCGCAACCTGCATGGGCATCGCTATGTGCTGGAGATCACGCTGTCGGGCGAGGTGCTGGATGCGCCGGGCGAATCCGACAACGGCATGGTCATGGACTTCTCCGAGATCAAGTCCATCGCGAAGGCCCACATCGTCGACGTCTGGGACCACGCCTTCCTGGTCTTCCAGGGCGACACCGCCGTGCGCGGCTTCCTGGAGACCCTGCCGGACCACAAGACCGTCGTGCTGGATTGCATTCCCACGGCCGAGAACCTGGCGCGCATCGTCTTTCGCACGCTGGCGCCGCACTACCAGGGCCACTACGGCCAGGCCTTGCGCCTGACGCGCGTGCGCCTGTTTGAGACGCCCAATTGCTGGGCCGACTGCCACGGCTGAAGCACCGGCGCGAACACCGGACGCACCGGGCGGCGGCCACGCCGCGCGCCCAGCCTGGACATCCTAGCCGAAACGATCCGACGGCTGCTGCACCACCACGCCATACCAGCCCATGCCGGTATAGGTTTCATAGCCCGGCGTCAGTGCATAGCCCACCAGCGCCTGTTCGGCATTCTGGTAATGCCCGCGCCGCGCCTCGGCCTGCAGGTAATGGCGATCCGCCAGCACGCCCTTGCCGTCCGAGGCGGCGATGACGCGATAGTTCGCGTCCACCAGCAGGCAGCGCGTGCGCCCCCACTCTTCTTCGCTCAGTCCCACCGAACGAACGACCGTGCCGGCCTGGTGCGCCCAGTCGAAGAAGATGCCCAGCACGCCCAGGGGCTTGCCGTCGCGCTGGCCACCCGCGCGGATGGCCGTGGCATAGGCCGCCACCTGCGCGCCGCCCAGCCGCGGCTCCACGTCGATGTCCTGCGCCACGTAATCGCTGCCGCTCGCGGTTGCCATGCCGCGCCGGAACCACTGGGCGTGCGACACGTCGCTGCCCACCACGCCCGGATAACGCGCGGGACGCCCGCAAGCCACCACCCGCCCGCTGGCATCCGCCACCCACAGGTCCAGGTAGACGGTGTAGCTGTCCAGGATCACGCCCAGGCGCTGGCTGGCGTGATGCCGCGCCGCGGCCGAACCGGCCTCCAGCACGTCCACGACGGCCGCGTCGGTGGCCCACCAGCGCACGTCGCAGGAGCGTTCGTACAGGTTGCGGTCCATGGTCTCGATCATGTTCAAGGCCAGGTCGGCCAGGCGGCGGCCCTCATGGGCGCGGATCTCGCCGAGCGTGCTCTCGCCCAGCGCGATCAGGTCGGCGATGGAGCCGGCCAGTTCCTGGCGCAGCGAATCCGCGATGTCCGTGATCTGTTCGGAGACGTGCTGGACCTGGTTGGCCACCACGGCAAAGCCCCGGCCCGCCTCGCCCGAGCGGGCGGCTTCGATCCGGGCGTTGAGCGAGAGGTAACGCGCCTGCTGGTTGATGTCCACGATGCTGGCAATCTTGTCGTGCGAAATACGCTCGACCTGGCGCGACAATTCGACGATGCGTTCCGGTTGGTTCGCCATGGTGAAACCTCCTGCTGTCATCGGCATGACCCGGCACACGGCGGGCACACCCTTGCCTAAGCAGAAATCGGGCCAACCCGGCCGTGGCTCCGCCCATCGCTACGAAGACCCGCGAAATCAAGGCCTTGCCGTCGACATGCCGACGCGCGGCACGGCGCTGGGCACCATCGGCTCACGTCGTCGCACCAGGACGGTGCGCCCTCGCCCCAAGGCCTCGGACCGGCACGGCGTGACGATGTCCGCCGCGCGCAACGTCACCATCGAGAGACGCTCGCCAGCCATCGGCGGCCTTGCTACGATGCGCGCAAGCGGGTTGCCGCGCGATGGCGACGCACGCGCCGCGCGCCCGGACATCGCCCGCCCGCAACAACAAGAAAAGCTCCCGCCCCTGCCCTGGCGTATCGCCACCATGTCCAACGACGCGTACTTTCCCATCCTCGCCGTGACCCTCACGGGCGAGCCTGCCGGCGACGACGCCAACCCCTGCTTGAGCTGCGGCGCCTGTTGCGCCCACTTCCGCGTCTCCTTCTATTTCGGCGAAGCCGATCCGCTGCATGGCGGCGTCGTTCCGCCCGCACTCGTCACCCCGATCAGCCCGTCGCGCGTCTGCATGCAAGGCACGGAGCAGGGCTCGGGCCGCTGCGTGGCCTTGCGCGGCACGCTGGGCCAGCCCGGCATCCACTGCGACATCTACGAACAGCGCCCCACGCCCTGCCGCGAGTTCGACATGTGGGAAGCCGACGGCTCGCCCAACCCCGACTGCCAGCGCCTGCGCTTGGCGCTGAACCTGCCCGCGCTGCTGCCCCGCCCCGACGCCGAGAACGATCCCCAAGGACCGGCCACGCCGAACCAGCCGCGTGCTGCGTGAAGCACGCCAACACCTTGCGCTGGCTGCCCCGAAAAAAAACGCCACCCCCTCGGGGGTGGCGCCAGCGGCACGGTAAAACCTGTTGTCTGCTGCCTGGGCGGGCGTCTTGCGGCGCCCGCCCGCCTTCAGCGTGCGCCCGCCGGGCGCAGCTTCAAGGTGTCGCTGCGTTCGCGCTCGACCTTCTCGCGGCTGAAGGCCATGGGCACGTACTTGCCCGTTGCCCAGCCTTCGAGCAGGTCCTTGTAGTGCGGGCTGCGCGGGTCGGCCGACTGGCCCGGCACGTTCTGCACCACGGAGTTGTCCCAATTCGACACGTCGATGACCTGGCGATAGGACGCGCCGCTGATCTGGCGGAAGTCCGACTGGCGGTAGGTGGCGCGCAGCACGGTCTCGTTGTCGCCGCCCACCGGGTAGCGCGGCGTGGCCCAGGCCTGGGCACGGTCCGGCGTCAGCAGGGGCGCCAGCGCATGCTCGAACTGGATGTGATGCAGCTTGCCCCATTCCCAGTTCGCCATGTCCGTGCCCTGGCGCTGCACCAGCTTGGCCATGCCGTCGCCCAGCGCGGCCAGCAGCAGGCCATCGCGGGCTTGCAGGCGTTGCGGGCCGAAGGCCGCGTCGGGATTCGCCAGCTTCTCCATCACCTTCACGGTCGACAGCTTGCCGAAGATCTTGCCGGCATTGGGCGGCACATACAGCGCGGTCACGCGATCGACCACCTCGGCCAGCCAGAACTGGTACACCGTGGCGGCACGCGAATCGACGGTGTTGCGGCCGTCCCATTCCTTCAGCAACTGCAGGCCGGACTGCACGCGTGAATCCGCCGAATTCAGCGATTTCGTATAGGCCAGCAGTTGGCGGGCCAACATCGAAGCCGTGTCGTACTGCAACTGGCGCGAGCTTTCCACCGTCACCTTCTGCGGCTGGCTCAGCACTTCCTGGATGCGCTGCGCGCGATAGGGCTCGGCCCACATGCGGGCAGACATTTCCTTGTAGGGGAAGTCGGCCGGCAGGTTGTACTCATTGGCCGTCGCGATGAAGCCTTCCGCCGGATTGAACTGGCGCGGCAAGGCCTTGGGATCGAGATAGCCCTGCCACTCGAACCCGCCATCACCCGGCACGGGCAGCATGCCCGACCAGTCGGCACGCTGGCGGATGGGCGCGATGCTGCCGCCGAACCAGCCGATATTGCCGTCCACGTCGGCATAGACCATGTTCTCGCTGGGCGTGTAGTGACGCTCCATGCCCGCGACGAACTCCTGCCAGTTCTGCGCCTGGTTCAACCGCAGGCTGGCCAGGTAGGCGGCCGTGCCCGGGAATTCCAGATAGGCCGCGCGAACCGCGAACGCCTTTCGCGTGACCGGATCCTCGAAGATCACCGGGCCGTGGCGCGTAAACTTCACCGCCCGTTGCACCGGCCCCTGGCCGCGCACATCGATGGTCTCGTTCACCGTGCGCATCTCTTCCCAGCCGGCACCGTAACGGTATTGATCGGGGTTGGCGGGATTGGTGTCATAGACGTACAGGTCTTCCTCGTCGCCGAAGGCGAAGATCGTCAGGCCAAAGGCGATGCGGTCGTTATGCCCCATCGACACGCCCGGCAGGGCCGGTTCGCCCGCGCCGATCACGTTCCAGCCCGGCGCGTTCAGGTGCACCATGTAGCGCAGCGAGGGCATGGTGATCGCGCGATGCGGGTCGCCCGCCAGGATGGGCTTGCCCGTCGCGGTGCGGCCGCCCGAGACCACCCAGTTGTTGCTCTCGTAGCGCACGGCCAGCGGGTCGGCCTGCGGGTCCAGCGCGGCCACGCGCGTGGCCGACAACTGTTCGGCCAGCGTCTCGCGCTCCTGCAAGGTCAGCGGGCTGCGCGGGAAATCGGCGGCCGTGAACTTCTGCCCTTCGCGCGCCAACTGGTAGTTGGCCAGCACGTTGGTGGGAATCTGGCGCACATCCAGCCCCGCCGGCACCTGCAGCGCCAGCGGCGGCTCGAACACGTTCAGGTCCTGCGTGGCATTCAAGCCCACCGCCGCGACCTGCTGGGCGAGCTTGACCTCGGTGCTCAGGTTGCGCGTCAGGCCATACAGGCGGATCAGCGAGGTCTGCGGGCTCCAATGCCCCGGCAGCGTGCCGGTCAGCTTGAATTCCTCGGGCAACTGGTCGGGGTTCGCGCGCACCCAGTCCACATAGGCATTGATGCCCTGCGAGAACGAGGTCAGGATGGCCTTGCCACGCGGGTGATAGCTGGCGAACTCGCTTTCCAGGTCACCGCGGTACAGGAACATGCGCGCCGCGCGGTCCTGTTCGACGAAGCGAGGGCCGAACTGCTCGGCCATCTTGCCTTCGCCCTGGCGGCGCCACAGATCCAGCTGCCACATGCGGTCGCGCGCGGCGGCGAAACCCTGGGCATAGAACAGGTCGTGTTCGTTCTGGGCATAGATGTGTGAAACGCCGTGCTTGTCGCGCACGATCTCCACGGGCTGCTGCAACCCCGGCATGTCCAGGGCGGCGTCCTGGCTGCGCGTGGCGCAACCGCCCAGGAAGCCGAGAAAGCCCGCGGCCAGGCAGAGCCCTGCCAGTCGCTTGGATACTTGCATGTCTTGTCTCCCTCCAGAGGGGCGCCGCGCCACGAACGTGGCGTGCCATCCAGCCTGGGCCCTGGTGTTATTCATTAAGGGGGCCGGCCTGCGCCGCAAGACATGACGTTACGAGGGTTTGAGGGACGGCGCTGTTTCCCGCGAGGTAACAGATGTGTGCAAGCGATTCCCGGCAAACGGGGTTGCCTGACAACCATGGGCGCCTGACAACAAAAACGCCACCTCGGGTGGCCCTTTCGGGGCTCCTGTGGGTGGCGTCAATGCTTTTGAAGGGCTCAGGCCTTCAAAAAAATCATGGTGGGTCGAGCGAGACTCGAACTCGCGACCAACGGATTAAAAGTCCGCTGCTCTACCGACTGAGCTATCGACCCTTTCAGTCAAGCCCGCGATTATGGCGGAATAGCCCTACTGCGTCAAGGACTTGGCGTGGGTCCCACAGCACCGAAGCCGGACGCGCCCTGGGCCAGCCGGCCCATGAACTGCTCGCAGGCCGCTATCTGGGACAGCGCGATCCACTCGTCCGGTTTGTGCGCCTGGGCGATGTGGCCCGGCCCACATAACACCGTGGCCATGCCGGCGCGCTGGAACAGGCCCGCCTCGGTGCCGAAGGCGACGTAGCGGCCACGGCCCTCGTCCTCGGCGGCGGCACGGCTGTCGGCCAGGGCCTGTGCGAATCGCGTCATGGGCGCGGCGGCATCGCTGTCGAACGCCGGCAGGTCGGCGATCTGCTCGAAGGCGATGGCGGCCTCGGGCGCGACGGCCCGCATTTCCGGCAGCAGCTCGCGTTCGGCATAGGCACGGATTTCATCCAGGACGGCCCGCGGATCGGTGCTGGGCAGGTAGCGGCATTCGAAGATGACTTCGCAGTCTCGCGGCACCACGTTGATGGCGATGCCGCCCTGCACCAGGCCGGTGTTCAGCGTGGAATGCGGCACGTCGTAGCCATAGTGGCGGCTTTCCAGCTGGCGCAGCCGGTCGGCGATCAGGCGGATATAGACGATCAGGCGCGCGGCGTACTCCACCGCGTTCACGCCCTGGGGCGTCAGCGCCGAATGGGCCTCGCGTCCGCGGATGCGGCAGCGATAGCCCGCCAGGCCCTTGTGTCCGACGACGGCATGCATGCCTGTCGGTTCGCCCACGATGCAGCCCGCGGGCTGGAGCCCCTGCTCGCGCAAATCGCGCAAGAGGCCGCGCACGCCGATGCAGCCGACCTCTTCGTCGTAGGACAGCGCAAGATGGATGGGGTGGTCCAGGCCGGCAGCCAGGAAATCGTCGGTCCACGACAGGGCCGTGCCGATGAAGCTTTTCATGTCGGCCGCGCCACGGCCATACAGGCGCCCGTCACGCTCTTCGGGTGCGAAGGGGTCCAGCGTCCAGTCCTGGCCATCGACCGGCACGACATCGGTGTGGCCGGACAGCACCAGGCCCGGCCGCGGGCCCTCGCCCAGGGTGGCGAAGAGATTGGCCTTGCCGCCCTCGGCGTCGTAGGTCAGCCGCAACGGCACGCCGCGGCGCGCCAGGAAGTCGCGCGTCCACTCGATGAGCCCCAGGTTCGAGTCACGGCTGACGGTGGGAAACGCCACCAGTTGCCGGATGATGTCCAGGGTGCGGGCGCTGGGCCGGCTGTCGGAGGGCGCGCTCATGCGGGCCTATCGCCACACCGCCCCGGCGTCGTGGCCGGGGCGGTGTGCGGCGATGTCCTTACCAGGCAGTCAGGACCGAGTCCTGGAACGTCTTCGCGATGAAGTCCTTCACGATCTGCGTGTGATACGCCGCGACGAACTTGGCCACTTCGGGGCGGCCCTTGTCCTGCTCGCGCACGACCAGCACGTTCGCATAGGGCGACTCCGGCGCCTCGATGGCGATGCTGTCCTTCTTCGGGTTCAGGCCGGCTTCCAGCGCGAAGTTGGTGTTGATGACGGCAATCGTCACGTCGTCCAGCGAGCGCGGCAGCTGGGCGGCGTCCAGCTCGACGAAGCGCAGCTTCTTGGGGTTCTCGACCACGTCGATGGGCGTGGCCTTCAGGCCGGATTCCGGGCGCAGCTTGATGATGCCCTCGGACTGCAGCAGCAACAGGGCACGGCCGCCGTTGGTGGGATCGTTGGGCAGCGACACGCGGCCGCCGTCGGGCAGGTCCTTCAGCGACTTGACCTTCTTGCTGTAGATGCCCATGGGATAGATCACGGTCTTGCCCACGCTGACCAGCTTGTAGCCACGGTCGGCGTTGGCGGCATCCAGGTAGGGCTGGTGCTGGTAGCTGTTGGCGTCGAGGTCGCCGGCTGCCAGGGCGGCATTGGGCTGCACGTAATCCGTGAACTCGATGATCTGGATGTTCAGGCCATCCTTGGCGGCCTGCTCCTTCACCACTTCCATGATCTGGGCGTGCGGGCCGGCGGTGACCCCCACCTTGAAGGGCTTCGATTGCGCCAGGGCGGGTTGCGTGGCGACGACGGCCAGCGCCAGGGCGCCCAGCGACTTGAGGATTGCGGTCTTCATCAGGGAAGGTCTCCAGCAGGGAAATGCGAACAAAAAGACGATCAGGCTTTTAGCGATGCGACAGGCGGCGGGCCAGGCGGTCACCCAGGCTTTGGACCAGTTGCACCAATACGATCAGGACGGCGACGACGGCCAGCATCACTTCGGGCAGGAAGCGCTGGTAGCCATAACGGATGCCCAGGTCGCCCAGGCCGCCACCGCCAATGGCACCCGCCATCGCGGAATAGCCGATCAGGCTCACCAGCGTGACGGTGGAGGCGGCGATGAGGCCCGGCAGCGCTTCGGGCAACAGGACCTTGCGGATGATCTGCCAGGGCGTGCCACCCATGGCGCGGGCAGCCACGATGAGGCCCGGGTCCACCTCGCGCATGGCGTTCTCCGCGATGCGGGCCATGAAGGGGATGGCGGCGATGGCCAGCGGCACGATGGCCGCCTGGGTGCCGATGGAGGTGCCCGCGATCAGGCGCGTGAGCGGAATGATCGCGACCATCAGGATCACGAAGGGCACGGAACGCGCGGCGTTGACCAGCGTGCCCACCACCCGGTTGATGGCGAGGTTCTGCAGCATGCCGTCGCGGTCGGTGACGATGAGCGCCACGCCCAGCGGAATGCCGAACACCACCGCGGACAGGCCGGCCACGCCGACCATCAGCAGGGTTTCAAGCAGCGAGGTGATGAGCAGGTCGACCAGTTGCGGGCTCATGGAGCACTTCCTCAAGGGTTACGTGACGGGCTTGCGCGGCATCGCGCGCGGCCTCGATGGTGGCGGGCGTGCCTTGCACCAGCACGAACAGCGTGCCGACGGCGATGCCCTGGATGTCCTCGACGCGAGCCTGCACCAGCGACAGGCTGATGCCGTGCGCGGTGGACAGGTCGGACAGCAGCGCGCCCGAATCACCGCCCGCCAGCGACAGGCGCCAGACCCGCGCGGCAATGCCGGGCTGGGCGGCGGCGGCCGCCTCGATGCGTGTGCGCAGCGCGGCCAGCGTCTCCTCGGTCAGGTCCGAGGCCGTGACGGCGCTCACCATCGCGCGGGTGACCTCGTGCTTGGGCGCGGCGAAAACATCCAGCGTGCGGCCCTGCTCGACGATGGCGCCCTTGTCCAGCACGGCGACCCGGTCGCAGATCTGCCGCACCACTTCCATCTGGTGCGTGATGAGCACGACCGTCACGCCCGTCTTGCGGTTGATGTCGCGCAGCAGGGCCAGGATGGTGCGGGTGGTTTCCGGATCGAGCGCCGAGGTGGCCTCGTCGCTCAGGAGCACGTCGGGATCGTTGGCCAGGGCGCGGGCAATGCCCACGCGCTGCTTCTGGCCGCCGCTGATCTGGCTGGGATAGCGGTCGCGCAGATGCGACAGGCCCACCAGGTCCAGCAGGCGCTCCACGCGGGGTCCGATCTCCTGGCGCGGCACGCCGGCGATTTCCAGCGGCAGGGCGACGTTGCCATGGACGGTGCGGCGATTCAGCAGGTTGAAGTGCTGGAACACCATGCCGATGCGGCGGCGCTGGGCGCGCACGCTGGCCTCGTCCAGGCCGGTCAGGGTCTGGCCACCGATGACGATGTCGCCTTCATCCGGCCGCTCGAGCAGGTTGATGCATTTGACGAGCGTGCTCTTGCCGGCCCCGCTGGGACCGATGATGCCGAACACCTCGCCGCGTTCGATCTGCAGATCGATACCGCGCAAGGCCTCGTAGCGGCCATGCGGCGTCGCGTAGGTTTTGTGCAGACTGCGTAGGGAAATCATGGGCGCTATTCTGTCGCGGCGCGGTATGCGCAGGAACGATGTATTTTTCCGGATTAAATAACCGAAAGTTATTAAAAGCCTCGAAGGCGGCGCCCGAGGACCGCTGTCGCGGTCCCCGGGCAGGCCGCCCCTGGCAGGCTGTATCGGTACGCGGCGCTCAGCGCGCGCGCGAAATGCGCACCTCGGCGCCGCGGCGCTTGACCTCCAGGCCTTCGGAGGGAAGGATGCGCAGGCCCTCGAGGCCCTTGATGTAGCTGGAGCCCTGCATCTGCATGACGCGGATCTTGTTGCGCATGACGACGGGGTTGTGCACGGGCATGCCGAACATCCAGACTTCGTCCAGGATGCGCGCCGAGTTGAACTCGCCCGTGTGCTGCGCGGCGGGTCCCAGGCACAGCATGTGGCCTTCCCGGCCGAACACCGGATAACGGTCGGGACCGCATTCGACGGTCAGCGTCGTGCCGCCCTCGTAGCGCCAGCCGGTGTTCAGGTCCCACCAGGCCTCGCCCTTGGGCAGGTACACGCCCGTGGACTTGCCCGGCGCCAGGATCGGCGCCACCAGCAGGGCCGGGCCCAGCAGGTATTGGGTGTCGAAGGCGTGCGCGTCGGTGTCGCCGGGGAAGGACAGCGCCATCGAGCGCTGCACCGGCAGGCCGGTGCGCACCGCGTCTTCGATCGCGCCCAGCACATAGGGGATCAGGCGATAACGCCATTGCAGCCAGGTGCGCGCGTGCTCCTGGGTTTCCTCGTCGAACGCCCAGGGCATCAGCTGCGGCACGCCCTGGAAGCTGAAATTGCCCGAGAACACGGCGGCGGCCAGCCAGCGCAGGTAGAGCTCGGGCGTCATGCCATCGAGCGGCGCGGCGGCATTGCCCAGCGCGTGCATCTGCACGGGCACGGCGCTGGCGCCCAGCGACAGCGCCGTGCGCAGCGTCTGGCCCAGGCCTTCCCACGAGTTGGGCACGCGCGGACCGGCCTGCCACGGCAGGCGCTGGGCTGCGGGGAAGAGATCGGCGCCGTAGACCACGCCTTCGGGCGGCGTCTTGTGGCCGGCCACGGCGTCGAACAGCGCGCGGCGCGCCAGCAGCGGATAGAGCGTGCGCAGGGCGGCGCCGGACTCGCCGCCCCGGGCGGTGATGTCGTCGGGCAGGTCGACCGGCACGCTGCAGGCGGGCGCAGCCACGCCGTCGTCCAGCAGGTGATGGTTGCGCTCGCTCCACTGCGTGGCGACGTCGCGATGGGTCAGGTCGAGCAGGCCGAAAGGCTTGCCGCCGGTGGCCGGCACGCCAGGAAAGCGGCGCGCATCGCCGTCATCGCTGGCCAACAGCCAGCCGCGGTCTTCCAGCTCGGCGAAGGCCGTGGTGTCGGCGGGCACGCCCGGGAAGACCGGGGCGCAGACATGCGCGTCATGGCGGCGGAACAGCGCCATGGCCTGCCTGGCGTCGGGGTAGCGGCTGGCGTCCCAATCCAGCGTGAGCTTGGCGTCCTGGGGCTGACAGACCGCGGGCGGGGCCAGCAGCACGACGTCCAGCGGCACGCGCGATTCGCGGGCGCGGGCCACCAGTTCCGCCGTCTCGGTGGCCGACTGGCCGGGCGCCTGCTCCAGCCACGCGCCCATGGCCCACAGCACCGGCTGGCCGGCGCGGCCGGTCAGCGCGCTGTACTGGTTCAGGATTTCGCCGGGCTCGCCCGCGAACAGGAAGATGTCCAGCAGCGGGTCGTCGACGTTCAGCAGATAGGACGACGGCGCGGCCTCGGCGCCCAGCGCGTGCTCGACGCGCTGCACGGTGTTGGCGTAGACGCCCCAGCCGCGCGGGCTCCAGGCCAGCGGCAGGGCACGGTGCGCCGGATCATCGGACAGCACGGTCTCGTCGCGGCGGTTGAGGTTGCCCTGGGTCTCGCCCAGGCCATAGATGGGCTCGGTCTTGTCCAGCGCGAAGCCGACCGTCCAGAACTGGGGCGGCTCGCCGCCCCAGGCGAAAGCAGGCACATCGCGCGAGATGTCGGAAGACAGCACGCAGGTGCCGGCGCGATAAAGCGCGACGCAGACCGGATCGACGCTGACTTCGAGCACGGTGTCGCCCTGCACGACGCGCCAGCCGCGCTGGGCGCCGCCGGCCAGCGGTTCGACCACGGCCTCGCCCACGGCTTCGTGGCGGGCAATGAGCAGATCGGCGACGGCGCGGGCGCGATTGCCTGCCGGACGGTCTTCCGCCACTTGGGCGGGCGTCCCGCAACGCAGGCGGAACACGCCCGGCGCGTGAGGCTCGACCACGAGGTGCAGGCCATTGCCCGCATCGAAATCCAGCCGCGTCGAACGCGACTGTTTGAGGTCGAGGTTTTCTAGGTGGTTCGCGCGATCAGAATCGGACGTGGACAGCACTGGGAATCCCCCGGCTCGTGCGCGATCGTCGACCAACCTGCCGCGATCCGCAACGTCGACGAAGACGGTGCCGACGGCAGGCCAGGACGCGCGCCCCAAGCCAAATAGCATCAAAAGACAGTATTTTGACGGATTTGCCGCGCGAAATAAACTCGCCCCCTCGGAGGGGGCATCACGCAGACGGCAAAACCCGCCCGCAAGCCCCGTTCAGCGGCCCGTCAGCGTGGGCCCAGCGCCGCCTGCAGGTCCCGTTCCAGGGGGATGGGTTCCCCCATCAAGCGGGCGCCGACCAGGTCGCCCGCCAGCGCCGACCAGCAGAATCCCCGCGAGGCGTAACCCGTCGCCAGCCAGAGCCCCGCCGCGCCCGGCACCTCGCCGATGGCGGGCAGGCGTCCGGGCAGCACCGCGCGCCAGCCGGCCCAGCCGCCCGCGCCCGGATCCCCGGCAAGAGGCAGGTCCACCAGTCCCAGCGCCTTGCCGATGGCCGTGTCCCGCCCCTCGGGCGAGCGCTCGGCGCGCTCGGCGCCGTGTACGTAGGTACTGCCCGCCACGCACAGGCCGTCGACCCCGGGCAGCAGATAACCTTCGCCTCCCACCACGCAACGCGGCCCGCCTGCCAGCGCGTCGGCCGGCACGTGCGCCACCTCGCCTGCCAGGCGGTGCATACCGGCAAGACTGGGCCAGGCGGCCTCATTGCCCGTTACGGTACGCAGCAAGGCGGGCGCTGCCGCGGCGTTGGCCAGCACCAGCACGGGCGCCTCGGCCAGGACCTGGCCGGTTTCGTCACTGACCCGCCACTGCGGCCCGGATCGCGTCACCCGCGCCACGCGCGCGGCCAGGCGGCGCACCCCCGGCGTGGCCAGCAGCCCCGCCACCAGCCCCTGAGGACGCACCAGCATGCCTTCGGCGAAGAAAATGCCCCCGCGGCGCACCGGCACGCCCGCCAACGCGCCGGCCTCCTCCTGAGACACGGCCCGCACCCAGGATGACGGGAAGGCCAGCACCGCCAAGGTGCCCGCCAGGTCCGCGGCCCGGCCCGCATCGCGCGCCAGCTGCACGGTGCCGCACACCCGCGGCGCCCCGGTTTCGGGCAGGTCCTGCCAGCGTGCCAATGCGCGCCGGCTGCCGGCGCGCGACAGGCGGGCGCGCAGGTTGTCGTCGCGCGCGATCAGCGGCGTGCATGCCGCGGCCAGGTGGCCCGCATGCGTCATTCCCGCCGCCGCGGCGGCTTCGTCCACCACGGTCACGCGCCAGCCGCGCAGGGCCAGCGACTGCGCCACGCCCGCGCCGGCGGGGCCGCCCCCCACAATGATGGCCTCGTGCGCCCCCGCGAACACGGCCTGCGCCCGCGCGCCGGCACCCGCCTCGGGCTTGCGCACGCCAACCGTCACGTGGCGCTTGCCTGCCTCGCCTTCCCGGCGCGTGACGGCAAACCCGACCTCGTCCAGGGCTCGCCGTACCGCCCCCACGGAACACCAGGTGGCCAGCGTGGCGTCCGGCGCGGACAGGTCGGACAGCGCCCGCAGCAAGGCGGACGTCCACATCTGCGGATTGCCTGCCGGGGCGAATCCATCCAGGAAGTAAGCGTCCGCCCGCGCGTCCCATTGCGGCACGACGCTTTCCGCCAGGCCCAGGCCCAGGGTCAAGGTCACATTGCCGCCCTCGAACTCGAGGCGGTGCAGGCCGGGCAGCAAAGGCGGCCATTGCGCCAGCAGCGCCTGCGCGCAGGACTGCAGGTCGTCGGGCACGCACTCGCGCAGCAACGTGGCCAGGTCGTCGCGGCTGAAGGGATGCGCCTCGACCGACAGCATGTGCAGCCGGCGCGGCCGCGCCGGATCGTCGCGCCACGCCTGCCACAGCGCCAGGAAATTCAGCCCCAGCCCGAAGCCGGTTTCGCAGACGGTGAAGGTCTCGCGCCCCGCCCAGCGGCCAGGCAGCCCGTTGCCCGCCAGGAAGACTCGGCGCGACTGCGCGATGCCATCGCCCGGGGCGGGATGATAGACATCGTCATAGCGCGGACTGCACGGCAGGCCCTGCGCGTTGCGCACCAGTATCGCGGGCTGCAGGGGTTGATAGGTGGAAGACATGTGGAATGAGGGAACCGCGGGAAGCTGAAGATCGAAAGAATGGCCGGACATCGCCGTGGACGAATCCGCCACGGCGAGGCATGCGACTGTAACGCGATGGGCTTACACTGGCCGGATGGATACGCACAGCCCCTCCCCCTCCAAGACCGCTGGTTCCGACCTGGGCAAGGCGCTTGACGCCGCTGTCTCGGCCGCGCATGCCGGCGCCGCCATCCTGCAATCCTACGCGCACCATCGCGCCGACCTCGTGATCGATCGCAAGGCCCGCAACGACCTGGTGTCGCAGGCCGACCGCGAAGCCGAGGCCGCGGTGCTGGAGGTGCTGCGCGACCGCACGCCCGCCTATGGCATCGTGGCCGAAGAAACCGGCGGCCAGCCCGAAGGCCCTGCCACCTGGTACATCGACCCGCTCGACGGCACCACCAATTTCCTGCACGGCATCCCGCATTACGCCGTCTCCATCGCGCTGGTCGCGCACGCCGGCTCGCAATTCGGCCCCGGCCCCAAGCTTGCTGAAGACACCCCGGTCATCGGCGTGGTCTACGACCCCTGCCGCGAAGAACTCTTCACCGCCGTCCAGGGCGTGGGCGCGTGGCTCAACGGCCGCCGCATCGCCTGCTCGCGCACGCAGGGCCTGGAAGACGCCGTGCTCGCCACGGGCTTCCCCTTCCGCGACTTCTCCTTCGCCGACCAGTACATGCCCATGCTGGATCGCGCCATCCACACCACGCGCGGCGTGCGCCGCCATGGCGCGGCCGCGCTGGACCTCGCCTGGACCGCTTGCGGCCGCTTCGACGGCTATTGGGAAATGGGCCTGGCTCCCTGGGACGTGGCCGCGGGCACCCTGCTCGTGCGCGAAGCGGGCGGCGTCGCCATGGACATGCGCCAGGGCGAACCCTGGCCCAGGCAGGGCAACGTGGTCGCGGGCAATGCCCAGATCGCGATCGACCTGCTGAACATGATCAAGCCGAATCTGAAAGGGTAAGCCCCCCCGAAGCGCTTGCGCGCTTCCCCCCAGGGGGCGCATCTGCGGACCGGCGGAGCCGGCTCCGCGATGCCTGGCTTATCGAGGCCTACCGGGACGACCCGGACGATTCCTCGCGCAGTTCGCGGCGCAGGATCTTGCCTACGTTGCTCTTGGGCAGTTCTTCGCGGAACTCGATCGTCTTGGGGCGTTTGTAGCCGGTCAAGCGGTCGCGGCACCAGTCCATCAGGGCCTGCTCGGTCAGCGACGCGTCCTTGCGCACCACGAAGAGCTTCACCGCCTCGGACGAGTGCTCGTCGGGGATGCCGACCGCCGCGCACTCCAGCACGCCGGGGTGCTCGGCCACCACCTCCTCGATCTCGGAGGGGTACACATTGAAGCCCGACACCAGGATCATGTCCTTCTTGCGGTCGACGATGCGGGTGTAGCCCAGTTCATCCATGACGCCGATGTCGCCCGTCAGGAAGTAGCCCTCGGCCGTCATCGACTTCCGGGTTTCCTCTTCCTTGCGCCAATAGCCCAGCATGACCTGCGGGCCGCGAATGCCGATCTCGCCACGCTCGCCGAGCGCCACTTCCTTGCCCGACTCATCCAGGATGGCCACGTCGGTGGACGGCAACGGCAGGCCGATGCTGCCCGAATACTCCGTCGCGGTGGTCGGATTGACCGTTGCCACGGGCGAGGTTTCCGACAGGCCATAGCCTTCGATCAGCGGCTTGCCGGTCAGCTTCAGCCAGCGCTCGGCCACGGGCCGCTGCACGGCCATGCCGCCGCCCAGCGTCAGGCGCAGCGCCGAGAAATCCAGCGCCTTGAAGCCATCGTGATGCACGAGCGCATTGAAGAGCGTGTTCACGCCGGGGAAGATGTTGATGGGCCGCTTGCGCCAGGCCGCCACGACCGACTTCAGGTCGCGCGGGTTCATGACCATCACCTGGCACATGCCGGCGTGGAAGGCATAGAAGCCGCAGATGGTCAGCGCGAAGATGTGATAAAGCGGCAGGGCGCCCAGGATGGCGAGTTGCTGGTTGGCCAGGGGCTTGAGCACGGGCGTGGCAACGGCCTCCACCTGCAGCACGTTGGCGACCAGGTTGCGATGCGACAGCATGGCGCCCTTGGGCGTGCCCGTCGTGCCGCCGGTGTACTGCAGCACGGCAAGGTCGTCCAGGCCGGGGCGTGCCGGCGTGCACGGCAAGGGCTTGCCGCGCGCCAGCACCTGCGTGAACGTGAGGGAATCCGGCAGGCGCCAGGCCGGCACCATGCGCTTCACATGGCGCACCACGATGTTCACGATGGCGCCCTTCAGCGTGCCCAGCAGGTCGCCGGGCGACACCACCACCACGTGCTTCACCCCGCCCAGGTCGGGCACGGCCTGCAGCGTGTGGGCGAAATTCTCCAGCAGGATGATGACGCTGGCTTCGCTGTCGCGCAGTTGCTGCGCGAGCTCGCGCGGCTTGTAGAGCGGATTGATGTTGACGATGACCAGCCCGGCCCGCAGTGCCCCCACGATGCTGACCAGGTAGGCCGGCACATTGGGCATCATCAGCGCGATGCGCGCGCCATCGGGCAGGTTCAGTGATTGCAGCCAGGCGGCCAGCGCCTGCGCTTTCTCGCCAATCTCGCGATAGGTCAGCGTGCTTCCCATGGCCTCGCACGCGACGCGGCTGGCGTGCGTCTTGCAGGCGTTGTCCATGAGTTCGACCAGCGAGCCGTATCGGGTCGGATCGACGTCCGCGGGTACGCCGTCCGGGTATTGAGAAAGCCAAGGACGTTCTGTGCGTTCCATGCTTGTCTCCCTGATATCAATTTTGTTTGATGATACCCTGTGTACCAGCAGGCGGCGCTCGGTGCCAACCCTTGCCCTGATCCGGAACAACGCGCGGAGACGCGCAAGGAAAGCCGCGGGAACAGCCGTTCCCCGCCCTCCCGGACAGGGCTCCCGAGCCCGCGCCCACCGGAAGGCCTCATCATGAATCTCATCGAACCCATCGTCGCCTGGCAAGCTGAAATGACCTTGCTGCGCCGCGACATCCACGCGCATCCCGAGCTCGGCTACGAGGAACACCGCACCTCCGAACTCATCGCCACCAAGCTGCAGGAATGGGGCATCCCCATCGTGCGCGGCCTGGGCGTGACCGGCGTGGTCGGCACGATCCGCGGCAAGGCGGGCAACAGCACGCGCGCCATCGGCCTGCGTGCCGACATGGACGCCCTGCCCATGGAGGAGGTCAACACCTTCGGCCATGCCAGCACCATTCCCGGCCGCATGCACGGCTGTGGCCACGATGGCCACACCACCATGCTGCTGAGCGCGGCGCGCCACCTGGCGCAGTACCCCGACTTCGACGGCACCGTCCACGTGATTTTCCAGCCCGCGGAGGAAGGCGGGGCGGGCGCCCAGCGCATGATCGACGACGGCCTGTTCGAGCAGTTCCCCATGGAGGCCGTCTACGGCATGCACAACTGGCCCGGCATGCCCGTGGGCACCTTCGGCCTCACGCCCGGCCCCATCATGGGATCGAGCAACGAGTTCGACATCACCCTGACCGGCAAGGGCGCGCACGCGGCCATGCCGAACCTGGGCGTGGACCCCGTCATGGCCGCCGTGCAGATCGCGCAATCGCTGCAGACCATCATCTCGCGCAACCGCAACCCCATGGAAGCGGCCGTGCTGAGCGTCACGCAGATCCACACCGGCAGCGCGTACAACGTCGTGCCCAACGACGCGCGCCTGTGCGGCACCGTGCGCACCTTCACCGACGAAACCCTCGACCTCATCGAACAGCGCATGGGCGAGATCGTGCGGCACACGGCCGCCGCCCTGGCCTGCCAGGCCGAGTTCTCGTTCAAGCGCAACTATCCCGCCACCGTCAACGACGCCAAGGAGTCCGCGTTCTGCGCCGACGTCGCGCGCGAACTGGTGGGCGACGCCAACGTGAACGCCAACGTGGTGCCCACGATGGGCGCGGAAGACTTCGCCTTCATGCTGCGCGCGGTGCCCGGCTGTTATGTGTGGGTCGGCAACGGCGACGGCGGCCATCGCGAAAGCGGCCACGGCCTGGGCCCGTGCATGCTGCACAACGGCAGCTACGACTTCAACGACGACATCCTGCCCCTGGGCGCCAGCTATTGGGTCAACCTGGCCCGCAAGCGCCTGGCCGCCTGATCCCGCTCGCGGCATCAACGCCCTGGCCGCGCGCCAGGGCGTTTTCGTTTGGGCGCGCGCCGGGCTATCCCTCTTGCGGGGCCAAGCCTGCGCGCACCACTTCCTCCACCACCGCCCGCACGGCCTGCACCGCCGGGTCGGACCGCCGCTGCACGCCGGTCAGCAAGTCGATGGACCGCGACACACCGGGCCGTGCGATGGGCAGGGCCGCCAGCTCCCCCCGCCCCGCCTCCTCGGCCACGCTGTGGCGCGACAGGATGCTGCAACCCACGCCGGCCGCCACCAGTTGCTTCATGCCTAGCGTGGAGTCCACTTCGGCCGTCACGTTCAGGCGCAGGCCGCGCTGCGCGAAGCTGCGGTCCAGCAGGATGCGCAGGCTGTGCGGGAAGCCGGGCAGCACCATGGGGATCCGCGCCAGGTCTGCCAGCCCGAGCCGCCGCTTGACCGGGGCGCGCCAATCCGGCGCGGCAATCAGGAACAGGGACTCGCGCCCCAGCCGCTGCGCGTCCAGCCCCGGCGCCGACGCGGCCTCATAGGCCAGCGCCAGGTCCACGCGTCCCTGCTCGGCCCACTCCATCAGGAAACCGCTCATGCTTTCCACCAGCCGCAGCGTAATGCCGGGATGGCGCTGGCGCACCGCCAGGCAGATGGGCAGCAGGAAGGCCGTGTTCACGGCGGTCGCCATGCCCAGCGTGACCTGGCCTACCGGCTCGGCGCGCGTGGAGATGAACTCGTCGCGCAGGGCGTCCACCTGCCGCAGGATGCCGAAGGCCCGCTCCTGGAAACGCAGGCCCGCGTCCGTCAGGCGGATGCCGCGCGCGTGGCGGCGGAACAGCGCCTGACCCAGTTCGCCTTCCAACTGGCGGATCTGCTGGGACAACGCCGGCTGGGCGACGTGCACCAGCTCGGCGGCGGCGGACATGCTGCCGGCGCGCACGATGGCAAGGAAATAACGCAACTGGGCAAGGGTCATGGACGGGCTTCCCGGCCTGGTCCAGGAGACGCCAGGCCATAAGTTTTTATTGGCAATAGACCCAGCCATAAGTAAATCATCTGGCTAGCAGAAGCAATCCGTATTGGCCTGGAGGACGGCGGACATGGAAACATCCCGTTCAGCGACGCCCCAAGAAGCGGCCGCGATCACAACGAGACGGAGACCTCCATGAAGACGCTTTTTCCCACGCACGCCTTGCGGCGGCTGCTGGGCGGCGCGGGCCTGGCCTGCGCCGCACTCGCCACGCCCGCGGCGCTGGCGCAGCAACCGGCCTACCCCGCACAGCCCATCACGATGGTCGTGCCACATGCGCCCGGCGGCACCAACGACATCGTCGCGCGCCTCATGGCCGCGGAACTGGCGCCACGCCTGGGCCAGACGGTGGTGGTCAACAACCGCCCCGGCGCGGGCGGCAACATCGGCACCGAGCAGGTCTCGCGCGCCACGCCCGATGGCTACACCGTGCTGATGACGGTCAGCAGCACCCAGGTCATCAACCCCGCGCTCTACAGCAAGCCCGGTTTCGACGCGGTCAAGGACTTCGCCCCCGTGCACACCGTGGGCGTGGTGCCCAATGTGCTGCTGGTGCACCCCGACTTCCCGGCGCGCAACCTTGCCGAGTTCATCGAGGTGGTGAAGCGCAACCCCGGCAAGTATCAATACGCCTCGGCCGGCAACGGTTCGCTGAACCACCTGCTGGGCGCCATGCTGAACCAGATGGCCGGCCTGCAGCTGGAGCACGTGCCTTATCGCGGCGTGGCCCCCGCCATGACCGACGTGCTGGGCAACCAGCTGCCCATCGTCTTCGCCAGCCTGCCTTCTTCCCTGGCCTACATCCAGGCCGGCAAGCTGCGCGCGCTGGGCGTCAGCACCGCCACGCGCTCGCCCGCGCTGCCCGACGTGCCCGCCATCGGCGAGCAGATCCCGGGCTACAGCGGCGACCTGTGGATCGCCATGTTCGCCGTGGCCGGCACGCCGCCCGCCGTGATCGAGCGCCTGGCCAAGGCCAGCCACGACGCCATGGCCGACCCGGGGGTCCAGAAGAAGCTGGCCGAGATCGGCGTGGAACGCCTGGACGACACGCCCCAGCGGCTCGCCAAGCGCCAGGACGAGGACCTCGTGCGCTGGAAGCGCATCGTCGATGCCTCCGGCGCGCGCGTCGACTGAAGCCTGCCCTGCCGCCGGGCTGCCGCGCGCAGCCCGGCCTCTCCTTCTTTTCATCCGAAGACGCTCACCATGCAACATTTCGATCCCACCCAGGCCGGCCCGCTGCGCGACGTGCGCGTGCTGGATCTCTCCAGGCTGGTGGCCGGCAACATGCTGTCGCTGCAACTGGCCGATTTCGGCGCCGACGTCATCAAGATCGAGCGCGAAGGCCGCGGCGACGACCTGCGCAGCTGGCGCGAGGCCGGCCAGCCCATCTATTGGAAGATCTACGGCCGCAACAAGCGGTCGCTGGTGCTGGACCTGAAATCCGGGGAAGGCCTTGCCACGCTGCGCCGGCTGGTGCGCCACGCCCACGTGCTGATCGAGAACTTCGTGCCCGGCGGACTCGAGAAGATGGGCCTGGCGCCCGAGGCCCTGCACCAGATCAATCCGCGTCTGGTCATCGCGCGGGTCTCGGGCTGGGGCCAGACGGGACCGTACAGCCACAAGCCCGGCTTCGGCACCCTGGTCGAAGCCATGTCCGGTTTCGCCCACCTGAACGGTTTCGCCGACCGCCCGCCCGTGCTGCCGCCGCTGGCGCTGGCCGACATGATCGCCGGCGTCTACGGCGCGGCAGGCGTGCTGACGGCGCTGCGCGTGGCCGAACGCGATGGCGTGGGACAGATCGTGGATCTCTCGCTCTTCGAACCCATCTTCTCGGTCATCGCCTCGGAGGCCGCCAAGCACCAGCTGACCGGCCGCCCCACCGAAAGATCGGGCAACCAGTCCAGCCACACCGCCCCGCGCAACGTCTACGCCTGCGGCGACGGGCAATTCATCGCGCTGTCGGGCTCGATGCAGTCCATGGCCATGCGCATCCTGGACACCATCGGCCGGCCCGAACTGAAGGAGGACCCGCGCTTCATCGACAACGACGCACGTGTGCGGCACCGCGACGAACTCGACGCCATCATCGGCGGCTTCCTGGCCGCGCGCAGCCGCGACGAGAGTCTCGCGCTCTTCGAGGCGGCGGGCGTCACGGCAGGCCCGGTCTGCACGGCCGGCGAGCTCCTGACCCATCCCTATGCCCTGGGCCGCGAGGCCATCGTGCAGATGGAAGACGCCGACCTGGGCAGCGTGCCCATGCACAATGTGGTGCCGCGCCTGTCCGCCAGCCCCGGCGGCCTGCGCCGTCCCGCCCCCGCGGTGGGCGAGCACACCGCCGAAATCCTTGCCGAACTCGATCACCTGGATGCCCAGCATGACTGACACCTGCCTTGCCCCCGATCCCGCCACCTGGCGCTCGCTGCTGTTCGTGCCCGCCATGCAGGACCGCTACGTGGAAAGCGCCCTGCGCCGCGACGCCGACGCGCTCATGATCGACCTGGAGGACAGCGTCGCCCCAGACCAGAAGGAAGCTGCGCGTGCCCGCGTGGCCGGCATCGCCGACCGTTACGCGGCCGCGGGCTACGGCGTGGCCGTGCGCGTCAACCGGCCGTGGCGGATGCTGGTGCGCGACATCGAGCATTGCGTGCGCGCGTCGGTCCACGCGCTGACGCTGCCCAAGGTCTCCGAGCCCGGCCTGGTCCGCGCCGTGGCCGAGATCCTGGACGAATGCGAGCGCGAGCAGGGATTGCGCCCGGGCCATACCCGCCTCATCGTGATGGTGGAAGACGCCCAGGGCCTGGAGAACCTGTCCGCCATCGCCCGCGCGCACCCACGCATCAGCGGCCTGACCGTCGGCGCCGAGGACCTGGCCGTGTCGCTGCGCATGGCGGTGGAGCCCGACACGCTGTATGTGCCCAACGTGCTGGCCCTGACCGCCTGCCGCGCGGCAGGCATCACCCCCATCGGTTTCGTGGGGTCGGTGGCAGACTTCGCCGACCGCGACGCCTATGCCGCCATGCTGGCCCGCGCGGCGCGCCTGGGCTTCGAATCGGCCTTCTGCATCCATCCCGCCCAGGTCGACATCGTCAACACGGCCTTCAGCCCCGCGCCCCAGGCCGTCACCCGCGCGCGCGCCCTGCTCGCCGAATTCGAGGCCCAGTGCGCGGCCGGGCGGGCGGCCTGCACGTTCGAAGGACGCATGGTCGACGCCCCGGTCGCGGAACAGGCGCGCCAGCTCATCGCGCGGGACGCCGCCGTGTCCGCCCATGCGGCCCGGCGGGCGGCAGCGGCAGGGCGCTCCTGACCGGCCAAGGCGGAGCTTTCCCCGCGACGATGCGGCGGTGCCACAAAACTCGGGGCGCCACCGCCCCTGCCCCTGGTTTTCCTGCATAATCGGCCCGTCTTTCTGTTGCAGGAGCCCGCCATGTCCGTCCAGCCCCCCTTGACCGCCACGCTCGCGGAGCTCACCCAGAACAGGCAGCCCGTCCTGCGCGTCATGCCGATGCCCACCGACGCCAATATCCATGGCGACGTCTTCGGCGGCTGGATCATGGCCCAGATCGACATCGCCGGCGCCGTCCCTGCCGCGCGCCGCGCCGCCGGCCGCGTGACCACGGTGGCGGTCAACGCCATCCAGTTCAAGCAGCCCGTGTTCGTGGGCGACCTGCTCAGCTTCTACGCCGACGTCGTCAAGACCGGCACCACCTCCATCACCGTGTTCGTCGAGGTCTACGCCCAGCGCCAGCGCCTGGATGCGGAAGTCGTCCGCGTGACCGAGGCCACCCTCACCTTCGTGGCCACCGACCAGGCGCGCAAGCGCCGTCCGCTGCCGCCTGCCTGACGCGCAAAGAGGGTTACCCATGCCGACACCCGCCGTCCCGCGCAAGGAGCCGCCGCCCATGCCGGCGCCTCGCCGGCTTGACCCGGAAGACGCGCAGCTTGCCCTGGGCAAGGTGCAGGATCTGCTGCGCCGCCAGCACCTGGTCGAGAGCCTGGCCCACCGCCAGACCGAAGGCGACCAGCGCGCCGACCTGGTCGAGAACCTGCTGCACCGCCAGCACGAGAGCGAACTCAAGACGCTCGTCGACGACCTGCACCCGTCAGACATCGCCTTCATCCTGGAGTCGCTGCCCAAGGACGAGCGCCAGACGGTCTGGCACCTGGTGTCGGCCAAGCATGACGCCGACGTGCTGCTGGAAGTCGATGACTGGGTCCGCGAGTCCCTCATCGAGACCATGGACCACCAGGACCTGGTCGCCGCCACCGGCAACATGGATGCCGACGAGCTGGCCGACCTGGCGCCCGACCTGCCGCCCGACGTGGTGGCAGAGGTCCAGAAAGGCCTGACCGAGGAAGAGCGCGCCCGCCTCATCGAGGCCATGGGCTATCCCGAGGACAGCGTCGGCGCCATCATGGACTTCGACATGGTGCGCGTGCGCGAGGACGTCACCCTGGAGGTCGTGCTGCGCTACCTGCGCCGCCTGAACGAACTGCCTGACCACACCGACCAGATCTTCGTGGTCGACCGCGAGGACAAGCTGCTGGGCGTGCTGTCGCTGTCGCGCCTGCTGCTGTCTCAACTCGAGACCGAGGTGCGGGCCGTCATGGACACCGACATCCTCACGCTCAACCCGCTGGACTCCGACGCCGACGCGGCCGGCGCCTTCGAGCGTTACGACCTCGTGTCCGCGCCCGTCATCGACGACCACGGACGCCTCATCGGCCGCGTGACCATCGCCGAGGTCGTGGACGTGATCCGCGAAGACTCCGAAGAACAGGCCCTGTCCCGCGCGGGTATGCAGGAAGAGGACATCTTCGCGCCGGTGCGCAGCGCGCTGCGCAACCGCGCGCCCTGGCTGCTGCTGAACCTGTGCACGGCAGGCATCGCCTCGCTGGTCGCCTCGCACTTCGAGGACACGGTCAGCCACATCGTCATCCTGGCCTTCCTGATGTCCATCGTCGCCGGCATCGGCGGCAACTCGGGCAACCAGACCATGACGCTGATCATCCGCGCGCTGGCGGTCGGCCGCGTCACCACGCGCAACGTCTGGCAGCTCATCAAGCGCGAGATGCTGGTCACCCTGCTGGTGGGCCTGTGCGGCAGCGCCGCCGCGGCGGTCTTCGCCTGGGTGCTGTCGGGCTCCCCTTCCATCGCGCTCGTCATGATGGCCGCCATGGTGCTCAACATGCTGGTCGGCGCCTCGGTGGGCGTGATCGTGCCGATGGTGCGTTCACGCTTCGGCAAGGACCCGGCCATCGGCTCGTCGGTGCTGCTCACCTTCGCCACCGATTCGCTGGGCTTCTTCATCTTCCTGGGCCTGGCAACGCTCTTCCTGATCTAGCCGGCGTCATTCCAGCAAGAAAAAACGCGCCGTGATGGCGCGTTCCTTCTTGCTGGCGGACGCAGGGCCTCATTCGCTCCAGCCGCCCTCGGCCTCGTATCGCAGCGCCAGCTTCGACAGCGCATTGCGGTCGATCTTGTGCGTGCCTGCCCAGGGCAGCTCGGCCACGAACGCCACGCGGCGCGGGTGCTGATAGGCCGGGCCATTGGCCAGGGCATACTCCTTCACCTCGCGCACGCCGAGACTCGCGCCCGCCTTCGGCACGATGAACGCCACCGGCACCTGGCTGCGCTCCTCGTCGGGCACGGGCAGCACGCAGGCCTGCTGGATGAGCGGATGCTTTTCCAGCAGCAGCTCAACCTCGCCGGGATAGATGTTCTCGCCCGAGCACACGAACATGTCGTCGGCACGACCCACGAAGTAGTGAAAACCCTGCGCGTCACGGCGCATCAGGTCGCCGCTGTTGTACCAGCCGTCCTGCAGCACCTGCGCGTTCTTGGCGGGCAGGTTGCGGTAACCCGCCATGACGGCGGGATTGCGCATCCACAGCACGCCTTCGTCATCGTTCGCGCCGCCCACCAGCTTGACCTCGCCCTCCGGCAATGGATAACCCAGCGCCAGCGGCGGCGTGGGAATGCCATCCGGGTGCGGCCCGAACACCGCCGGGCCGGCCTCGGTCGTGCCATAGGTGTGGATCAGCACGGTCTGGGGAAACGCCTGCTGGATGCGGTCCCACAATGCGCGTGTCATGGGCGCCGAGCCCAGCACGCAGGTCGTCATCGCCGAGAAGTCGCGCCCGGCCAGCAGGGCCGGATCCTTGATGATGCGGGCGAACATCGTCGGCACCGCGGTCAGCGTGTTGATGCGGTAGTCGGCCAGCGCGGCCACATAGCGGTTGATGTCGAAAGCCGGCAGGATGACCAGCGTGGCGTGGGTCGACAGGGCCCGCTTGGCCATGAACAGGCCATTCATGTGGAAGAGCGGCTGCGCCACCAGATAGCGGTCGTCGGCAAAATGCCCGGCGCGCACCACCACCGCCAGCGCCCAGGCCTGGCCCGCGTGCGACAGCTGCACACCCTTGGGCAGGCCGGTCGAGCCCGAGGTATAGAGCATCTGCGCCAGCGCGCCGGGCGCGGGGGTCACGGTCTCGAAGGCCTGCGGGCGGATCACCGAGGCAAAGCCCGCCGGGCCGGCCTCGTCGAAATCCAGCACCGGCAGCTTGCCCTCGAAGCCCGCGCGGCGGGGGCCATCGACGAAGGCGTAGCGGATGTCGCCGTCGGCCACCAGCGCGTCCAGCGTCGCCTGCGGCAGCTTGATGTTCATGTGCACGGCCACGTAGCCCGCGCGCATGATGCCGAAATAGGCAAACAGGTACTCCGCGCGATTCAGCGAGGCGATGGCCACGTTGTCGCCCGGCTTCAGGCCTTGCGCCGCCAGGTGCGCCGCCACCCCGCCCGTCCAGGCATCCAGCTCGTCATAGCGCCACGCGCGCGGCGCCTGCGGGTCGCGCAGGTCGACGAGCGCGGTCTTGGACGGGTCGGCCTTGGGGTCGATCAGGTCGCCCAGGTTCTTCCAGGGGACGTTCATGCTGCAGGTTCTCCAGGTTTCGGATGCGCCGCACGCGGGCGGCGCTGGCATGGCGGGCCAAGGGTCCTGCATGCCGGACGCGCGGACAGGCCGCGCGCCGGGTCTCGATCAGGTCAGCGTGGAATAGCTGGCCCGGCCAATGGCCAGCAGGACGCCCTGCTGATTGTAGACATCCACGTCCGCCACGCCCACGCTGCGGCCATTGCGGCGCACCTGGGCGGTCACCACCAGGTCGGTCTGGATGGCGGGGCGCAGGTAATCCACGCGGAAGTTGATGGTGGGCAGGCCCCGGCCCACCATCATGCCCACGGCGAAATCGCCGACGGTATCGATGATGGAGGCCAGCGGGCCGCCGTGCCATTGGCCGGTGCCGGCGATGCGCTCGAACTCCGGCTTCATGGGCACGCGCACGCGCAAGGTTTCGCGCTCGTAATCCACCTCGGTGATCTCCAGGCCCAGCGAGGCGATGAAGGGCGAACCCGCGAACATCTCGGCAATGGCTTCCTGGCTCAGGCGCTCGGTCATGATGGTCTTCCTTCTCTGATAACAAACAGGGCGGATGCGGCGTTCAGCCGCCCACCAGCACCTTGCCGAAGACCTGGCGGTTCTCGATCACGGCCAGCGCATCGGCGCCCTGCTCCAGGGGCCACACGCGATCGACCAGCGCCTTCAACTTGCCGGCCTGGACCAGCGACAGCAGTTGCTCCAGGTCGCTGCGTTCCCAGCCGTTGGAGCCGCGCACCTGCAGTTCGAACGTCCAGATGTAGCGCATGTCTTCGTCCACGGCATAGCCCGCGGTGGCGCCGCAGGTCAGCGCACGGCCGCCGATCTTCAGGCAGCGCAGGGATTTCGCCCAGGTATCGCCGCCCGTGTAGTTCACGACCACGTCCACGCCGCCGCTCACCGCGCCCACGCGGCGCGTGGCCTTGCCGGCCAGGGCCTGCGTCGCCTTCAGGAAGTCTTCCTGGGTGTACAGGATCACGTGGTCGGCGCCCAGTTCCTTCAGGCGCTGGCCCTTTTCCTCACTGCCCGCGCAGGCAATCACCTCGGCGCCGGCCAGCTTGGCCAGCTGCACGCAGCTCACGCCCACGCCGCCGCTCGCGCCCAGGATCAGCACCTTCTCGCCGGCCTGCACCTGGCCGATCGTCTGCATCATGCGCAGCGCCGTGCCATAGGCCACCGGCAGCGCCGCGGCCTGCTCATAGCTCACGCCTTCGGGAATGCGGATCAACTGGTGCGCGCGCGCCTTGCAGCGCTCGGCCAGGCCGCCCGGCACCGTCTCGCCCATCAGGCCGCCCTCGACGCGGTTGATCGGATCGACCAGCACGCGGTCGCCCACCTTCCAGTCCGTCACGCCCGGGCCGACCTCGATGACCTCGCCGGCCACGTCCAGGCCGATCACGATCGGGAAAGGCAGGTTGATGCCGGGCATGCCGCGGCGGGTGAACACGTCGTGGTAGTTCAGCGACGAGGCCTTCACGGCCAGCACGACATCGCCTTCGCCGGCGATGGGATCGGGAAAATCAAGTTCAAGCTTCAACTTTTCGTTGTCGCCATGTTCACGCAAGACTATCGCTTTCATCGGAGTCCGTCCTGGTTGTCGAAATCTGGGGAAAATTCCCGCGCCGCGCAGGGTGTCGCGGCAGGCGGGTGATGGCGGATGGGGCGTCTGCCCCATCCGGGCACCGGACGTTCCGTCAGGCCATGCCTGCCCGGAGACGTCCAGCCGCGCCGGCCGTCAGACCAGCTTGCCGTGGCACTGCTTGTACTTCTTGCCGCTGCCGCAAGGGCACGGATCGTTGCGGCCCACCTTGGGCACCGCGCCCGCCGGCATCTGCTCGCCGGACGTCGCCGCGGCGGCCAGCGCCTCGTCGTAGTCCGAGTGATGGAACTGCACGTTCTGCACTTGCGGCTGGGCGGCTTGCGCCTCGGCCTCGTCGACCTGCTCGGCCGACTGGATGCGCACCGTCATCAGCACGCGCACCACGTCGTTGCGCACGCGGTCCAGCATGTTCGAGAACAGCTCGAAGGCTTCGCGCTTGTATTCCTGCTTGGGATTCTTCTGCGCATAGCCGCGCAGGTGGATGCCCTGGCGCAGGTGATCCAGCGCGGCCAGGTGCTCACGCCATTGCGTGTCCAGCGACTGCAGCAGGATCGAGCGTTCGAACTGGCTCCACGAGGACTCGCCCACGCGCTCGACCTTGGCCTGATAGGCCTCGTCGGCCGCCTTGGCGACACGCTCCAGGATCTCGTCGTCGGTCAGGTTCGGTTCCTGCTCCAGCATCGTGGCCAGCGGGAACTCGAGGTGCCAGTCGGCTTCCAGCGCCTTCTGCAACGCGGCGGCGTCCCACTGTTCCTCGACCGAGTTGGCGGGAATGTACAGGCGCACCAGCTCTTCGAAGGTGGCGGCGCGCAGGCCGGCAACCACCTCGCCCACCTGCTCGGCTTCCAGCACTTCATTGCGCTGCGAGTACAGCACCTTGCGCTGGTCGTTGGCGACGTCGTCGTATTCCAGCAATTGCTTGCGGATGTCGAAGTTGCGGCCTTCCACCTTGCGCTGCGCGGTCTCGATGGAGCGCGACACCATGCCGGCCTCGATCGGCTCGCCTTCGGGCAGCTTCAGTCGCTCCATGATGGCGCGCACGCGATCGCCCGCGAAGATGCGCATCAGCGAATCTTCCAGCGACAGGTAGAAGCGCGAGGAACCGGGGTCGCCCTGGCGGCCGGCACGGCCGCGCAGCTGGTTGTCGATGCGGCGCGATTCATGGCGCTCGGTGCCGATGATGCGCAGGCCGCCGGCGGCCTTGACCTGCTCGTTCAGCGGCTTCCAGTCGGCGCGCAGTTGCTCGATGCGCGCATCGCGCTGCGCATCGTCCAGCGAGGCGTCGGCGCGGATCAGCGCGGTCTGCTTTTCCAGGCTGCCGCCCAGCACGATGTCGGTGCCGCGGCCGGCCATGTTGGTGGCGATGGTGATGCGGCCGGGCTTGCCGGCCTCGGCCACGATCTCGGCTTCGCGGGCGTGCTGCTTGGCGTTGAGCACCTCGTGCGGCAGCTTGGCGCCATTCAGCAGGCCCGACAGCAGCTCGGAGTTCTCGATGCTGGTGGTGCCGACCAGCACCGGCTGGCCCCGCTCGTGGCAGTCACGGATGTCGGCCAGGATGGCGTTGTACTTCTCTTCGTTGGTCTTGAAGACCTGGTCGTTCTGGTCCTTGCGAACCATCGGCCGGTTGGTCGGGACGATGACCGTCTCCAGGGTGTAGATCTCCTGGAATTCGTAGGCTTCGGTATCGGCCGTGCCGGTCATGCCGCCCAGCTTCTCGTACATCCGGAAGTAGTTCTGGAACGTGATCGAGGCCAGCGTCTGGTTTTCGTTCTGGATGCGGGCGCCTTCCTTGGCTTCCACGGCCTGGTGCAGGCCATCGGACCAGCGGCGGCCCGACATCAGGCGGCCGGTGAATTCGTCGACGATCACCACCTCGCCGTCCTGCACCACATAGTGCTGGTCGCGATGGAACAGGTTGTGGGCGCGCAGGGCGGCCATCAGGTGATGCATCAGCGTGATGTGGCGCGGGTCGTACAGCGACTCGCCGTCTGGCAGCAGGCCCAGCTTGGACAGCGCCTCTTCGGCGTGCTCGTGGCCGGCTTCCGACAGGTAGACCTGGTGGCTCTTTTCATCCACCCAGAAATCGCCTTCGGGTTCCGGCTCCTGCGGCTTGGGCTCGGTCGCCATGCGCGTGAGCATCTTGGGCACCGCGTTCATGCGCTGGTAGAGCTCGGTGTGGTCTTCCGCCTGGCCCGAGATGATCAGCGGCGTGCGGGCCTCGTCGATCAGGATCGAGTCCACTTCGTCGACGATCGCGTACACCAGCTTGCGCTGGCGGCGGTCCTCGACGCGGTATTCCATGTTGTCGCGCAGGTAGTCGAAGCCGAATTCGTTGTTGGTGCCGTAGGTGATGTCGGCGGCGTAGGCGGCCTTCTTTTCCTCGTTGGGCTGCTGCGGCACGACGACGCCGGTGCTCAGGCCCAGGAAGCCATACAGGCGGCCCATCGACTCGGCGTCGCGGCGCGCCAGGTAATCGTTGACCGTCACCACGTGCACGCCGCGCCCCGCCAGGGCGTTCAGGTACACGGGCAGCGTCGCCATCAGCGTCTTGCCTTCGCCCGTGCGCATTTCGGCGATCCGGCCCGAATGCAGCACGATGCCGCCGATGATCTGCACGTCGAAGTGGCGCATGCCGAAGACCCGCTTGCTGGCCTCGCGCACGACGGCAAAGGCCTCGGGCAGCAGGTCGTCCAGCTTGGCGCCTTCGGCCAGCCGCTTGCGGAACACGTCGGTCTGGGCACGCAGCTCGTCATCGGACAGCGCCTGGAACTTGGGCTCCAGCGCATTGACTTGCGAGACTTGCCGGCGGAACTGCTTGAGCAACCGGTCATTGCGGCTGCCGACGAGTTTTTTGATCAGAGAAAGCATGCGTGTGTCGCCCGCGCTCGGCCATGCTCGCAAGGAGCGGCAGCCAGGCAGATTCGTGTAGGTTGACGGCAATAGGCCGCAGGATAACGAGGCAGTTTAACGCACCTGGGTAGCAGGCGTTGCCCGCCCGCCCTCGGCGCTGGCCAGCGCCGGCGGCGTGGTGCCCTTGCTGTCGAGGAACAGCTTGGGATCCAGCGGCTGCCCGGCCAGGCGCACCTCGAAATGCAGGTGCGGGCCGGTGGAGCGGCCCGACGAACCCACCAGGGCCACATGCTGGCCCCGTTCGACCAGGTCGCCCTGCTTGACCAGCAGGCGCTGGGCATGCGCATAGCGGGTCAGCAAACCGCCGCCATGATCGATCTCGACCATGTTGCCGTAACCGCTCTGGTATTTGGCCTCGATCACGACGCCGCCCGAGGCGGCGACGATGGGCGTGCCGGGCGGCGCGGCGAAATCCAGCCCTTCGTGCATGGAGTACTGCCCGGTGACCGGGTTGCGCCGCCAGCCATAGGAGGAGCTCAGGTAGGGATAGTCGCGCACGGGCATGGCGTTGGGTACGCGGGCCTGGTCGCCGGTGCGGCGCGTCAGCGCCAGGTCCAGCATGGACAGGCTGTCGGTCTGTACCGACAGTTGGGCCTGCAGTTCATCCAGTTGGCGGCCCAGTTCCTCGGCGCTGGCCAGCTGGCGGCCGTCGCCGTGCTCGGTGAACAGCTCGTCCATGGCGCCCACTGCCTGCGGGATGGGGCCCATCTGGCTGTCCGGCGCCAGGACCTCCGGGTCGGTATAGGCCACGCCGGCGGACTTGGCCACCCGCTTGCTCAGGCCCTCGACGCCCACCACGCGCGCCTGCAACGCGCCGACCTTGGCGGCCAGCAGGTTGACGTTCTCACGGACGAAGGACGCTTCACGGGCGGCATGCTCGCCATCGGGGAGGGAAACCTGCAGGGTGGGCGCCGGGACCTGGGGGGCCAGGGCGTAACGCTGCAGCAAGGCGCCGAAAGCGATGGCAGCCAGCAACACGCCCGTTCCCAGCGCGGCCAGGCGCGCGCCTTTGACAGTCGAATATCCGGCCTGCCCCTTGCGGGCATGCATAATGACGATTCTCAACTCAGTGCATCCTATTCGAGCCGGCATGAACCCAGCCGCGAACCGCCGTAAGCGCCCCACCTCGCAACCTCGTGACGTCAGCCCCCTTGGGTGGCTGGGTCAGGACCTGCGTGGCGCGGGCGTGTTGGCCACAGCCCAGAGACACTTGCAGATTAGGCAGATCATCGCGGCCGTCTTGCCGCCGGCGCTGGGCGCCGTGTGCCAGGTAGCCAAGGCCGAGCAACAGTCGTTGCTACTGGCCGTGCCGAGTGCCGCGCACGCGGCCAAACTGCGTCAACTGGCCCCCAGCCTTACCCGGGCGTTGACGAATCACGGGTGGAACCTTAACGAAATTGGCGTTCGGGTTCAAGCCGGCCTTCCCGGCACCGAGACAAAGGTGTCCCGTCCCAAGGAAGCCCAACCGCTGGAAGCGACGGCATTGCAGGCGTTCGAGGCCCTGCACGCCAACCTGCGGCCCGGCCCCCTGGCCGATGCCGTGGCCCGCCTGCTGGTCCACCACGGCGCAACGCCGAAATGACCCTCGCCCACCGCCCAGTCTGACCGCGAGGCGCGCGCGCGAGTTCCCCACCCGCGCGCGCGCCGCTAGCTGTTCTCTGCCCGGGAGGGACAGGGCGTCGTCGCGCCGGGCTGCAGCGCGATGGTCGCATCGGCATTGAAGTCAGAGCCGGGCTCGGGCAAATTGAGATAGGTCGCGTAGCCCGGCTTGGCGATGCAGAGCCGCCAGACGAAGACTTGCGCGCCATGGATGAAGAGCGTCTCCGCCCGCCATTCGCGCCGCGAGCTGAAGAGGACCTCGCCCGCCGCGTCGGTCACCTGCGTTTCGCGGTGATGCTCCCGGCCATAGGGATAGGTATTGGCCAGCAGCGTCACGCTGGCGCCAGCCAGGGGCACGCCAGCCGCGTCGACGACGCGCACGCGGGTCTCGGGCTGGAGTTGCTTGTAGACGGGATAAGGGAGGCAGCCCTGCAAGGCCAGGCAACAGGCCAGGAGGAGATATCTCATGTAGCGGCCCCGCCCTGCCGGCGCAGCCCTTGCATGCGACTCAGGCCAGTTGCCACTCGTTGCGCAGGGCCTTGGGCACCGACGCGGCGTCTTCGTACGTGACGATTTCCCAGGCACTCTGGCGCTCCAGCACGGCACGGGCCAGCTGGTTGTTCAGGGCATGGCCCGACTTGCAGGCCACGTAACGGGCAACCAGGGGCTTGCCGATGAGATACAGGTCGCCGATGGCGTCCAGGATCTTGTGCTTCACGAACTCGTCGTCATAGCGCAGGCCGTCGTTGTTCAGCACGCGGTACTCGTCCATCACGATGGCGTTGTCCAGGCTGCCGCCACGGGCCAGGCCAGCGGAACGCAGCGCTTCCACTTCGTTCACGAAGCCGAAGGTGCGGGCACGGGCGATTTCACGCGTATAGGAGTGCGTCGCGAAATCGATCTCGGCGAAATTGGACGTGGCACTGATGGCCGGATGGTGAAAATCGATGGAGAAGGACAGCGCGAAGCCGTCATGCGGCTCCAGGCGCGCCCACTTGGCGCGGTCGCCCTCGCCTTCACGCACTTCGACGGTTTCCAGGATGCGCAGGAATTTCTTGGGTGCGTTCTGTTCGACGATGCCGGCCGAGCGCAGCAGGTACACGAAGGTCCCGGCACTGCCATCCATGATCGGCACTTCCTCGGCCGTCAGGTCGACGTGGATATTGTCGATGCCCAGGCCGGCCAGCGCCGACATCAGATGCTCGACCGTCGAGACGCGCACCTTGCCCTGGCTCAGGACCGAGGCCAGGCGCGTGTCGCTGACGCCATGGGCGACGGCGGGCAGGTCGACCATCTCGGGCAGGTCCACGCGATGGAACACGATCCCCGTGTCCGGCGCAGCCGGCCGCAGGGTGAGCTCCACCCGGCGGCCCGAGTGCAGGCCCACCCCTGTGGTGCGGACGATGTTCTGGATGCTGCGCTGTCGAAACATGGGAAACCGGAAATTGGGACTAGAAAGACGGCGAAAAGACGACAATCTGCCGAAGTAGTAGCACTATTGTAATGCGGATGGGGTCCCCGGACGATAAAAATACTGAATGATTCCCATAGGCACGTGTCAGGCTGTTTCAGAGACAAGGAATGTCATGCCCTGGCCCTGAACTGCCCCGGGAAACCGGATCACCGCGTTGAAACACTGCACCAAACCCCGCCACGTGAACCGGCGCCTGGCGTGAAGACACGCCAGGCGCCAGGCGACACCCGCCACCGGCAGCCGGGCTGGAACGGCGGCCGGGACGGGGGAGGGAGTCGCCGGAAGCGTCCGTCAAGGACGCCCCCTGGTTCAGTCGGCCTGCTTGCGCAGGAAGGCCGGGATGTCGAAATGATCCATGCCGGCGGTTTCCAGGGCGCGCACCTGGGCCGAAGCCTGGCTGCGCGGGTTGCGGATCACCGAAGGCATGTCCAGATTGCGGTAGTCGCCCTGCTGCATGGCGACCGGTGCGTTGTCCGTGCCGGTGCGCAGCACTTCAACCGTGTTCTGCACCAGTTGCGGACGGCTTTGCGAACGGCCCAGGCCGGTGGCCACGACGGTCACGCGCAGGCTTTCGCCCATGTTCTCGTCGTAGGCGGTGCCGAAGATCACGGTGGCATCGTCCGCGGCATAGCTGCGGATGGTGTCCATGATTTCGCGGGTTTCGCGCATCTTCAGCGAGCGGCTGGCAGTGATGTTGACCAGCACGCCACGCGCGCCGTTCAGATCGATGCCTTCCAGCAGCGGGCAAGCGATGGCCTGCTCGGCCGCCACGCGCGCGCGGTCGGCGCCGCTGGCGATGGCCGTGCCCATCATGGCCTGGCCCTGCTCGCCCATGATCGTCTTGACGTCTTCGAAGTCGACGTTGACGTTGCCTTCCACGTTGATGATTTCGGCGATGCCCGCGCAAGCGTTGTGCAGCACGTCATCGGCGGAACGGAAGCAGTCGTCCTGGGTGGCGTCTTCATCCATCAGGTCGTACAGGTTTTCGTTCAGCACGACGATCAGCGAGTGCACGTGCTTGGCCAGCTCGCCAATGCCGTCTTCCGCCATCTTCAGGCGCTTGTTGCCTTCGAAGGTGAAAGGCTTGGTCACGACGCCCACGGTCAGGATGCCCAGTTCCTTGGCCACTTCGGCCACGACCGGACCCGCGCCCGTGCCCGTGCCGCCGCCCATGCCGGCCGTGATGAAGACCATGTTGGCGCCATTCAGCGCCGAACGGATCTCCTCGCGTGCCGTCTCGGCAGCGGCGCGGCCTTGCTCAGGCTTGGCGCCGGCGCCCAGGCCGGTGCGGCCCAGACGGATCTGCACCGGCGCTTCCGTGGCGGCCAGCGCCTGGGCATCCGTGTTGCAGCAGATGAAATCCACGCCGCTCACGCCGGAGCGGATCATGTGGGCCACGGCGTTGCCGCCCGCGCCACCGACACCGACCACCTTGATCACGGTGCCCTTGGTGTTGTTGTCCAACAGTTCGAAGTTCATGGTGTGACTCCCTCACAAAGTCAGTAGATACGATTCAAAAACACGACAGCCTGTTCTTCAGAAATCGCATCAAAGTCGTTGCCGGCCTTTCGCCCGCCGCGAGTTTGATACGCCTCCTCTCAGCGGAACGTCCCGCGTTCCGCCCTTCCCTGCTCCAGGCCAACCCCGGCCCGTTCTTGCCTTGCCTGCCGCCCCCGCGTCCCGGCTGCTGACGCGACGGCGTTCTTGCTCAATTCATGAACCACTCCCGCATGCGCGCCAGGATCTGCTTGAAGCTGCCCGTCTGCTGCGCCACCTTGCGGCCGCGCAGGCGCTGCATGCGCGCCTCGGTCAGCAGGCCCATCACCGTGGAGAAACGCGGGTTGTGCATCACGTCCGCCAGGCTGCCTTCGTAATCGGGCACGGCCACGCGCACGGGTTTCAGGAACACGTCCTCGGCCAGCTCCACGACGCCCGGCAGCAGCGACGTGCCGCCGGTCAGGACCACGCCCGACGCCAGCAGGTCTTCGTAGCCCGACTCGCGCACCACCTGCTGCACCAGCGAGAACAGTTCCTCGATACGGGGCTCGATCACGGCGCCCAGCGCCTGGCGCTTGACATGGCGCGGACCGCGGTCGCCCAGTCCCGGCACTTCGACGTTCTCGTCGGGGCTGGCCAGCACCTGCTTGGCCACGCCATAGCGCAGCTTGATCTCTTCCGCATCCGGCGTCGGCGTGCGCAGCATGGCGGCGATGTCGTTGGTGATCTGGTCGCCGGCAATGGGGATCACCGCGGTATGGCGGATCGCGCCGCCGGTGAAGATGGCCACGTCGGTCGTGCCGCCGCCGATGTCCACCAGCACCACGCCCAGCTCCTTCTCGTCGGCCGTCAGGCACGCCATGCTGGAGGCCAGCGGCTGCAGGATCAGGTCCTGCACTTCCAGGCCGCAACGGCGCACGCACTTGATGATGTTCTGCGCGGCGCTCACGGCGCCGGTCACGATGTGCACCTTCACTTCCAGGCGCAGGCCGCTCATGCCGATGGGCTCGCGGATGTCCTCCTGGCCGTCGACGATGAACTCCTGCGTCAGCACGTGCAGCACCTGCTGGTCGGTCGGGATGTTCACCGCCTTGGCGGTCTCGATCACGCGGGCCACGTCGGTGGCGGTCACTTCCTTGTCCTTCACGGCCACCATGCCGCTGGAGTTGAAGCTGCGGATGTGGCTGCCGGCGATGCCGGTGTAGACGTCGCGGATCTTGCAGTCGGCCATCAGCTCGGCCTCTTCCAGCGCGCGCTGGATCGAGTTCACCGTGGTCTCGATGTTGACGACGACGCCTTTGCGCATGCCGCGCGACTCGTGCTGGCCCAGGCCGAGCACTTCGAAGCGGCCTTCGGGCAGGATCTCGGCCACCACCGCCACCACCTTGCTGGTGCCGATATCGAGGGCAACGATCAGGTCTTTGATGTCACGGGTCATGGCTTCAGGGCTTTTTCTTGGGTTGTGTTGTTGAAGGCGGCGCGGACAGCGTCAGCGCGAACCCATTCGTGTAGCGCAGGTCGGCGTGCTCCACGGCACGCTCGCCCAGTTGCCGCGTCAGCGCCGGCCAGGCCTGCACGAAGCGCTGGATGCGCGCCGAGAAAGGCAGCGCGCCGGGCAGCCCGTGCGGGTCCGGCGCCTCGGCGCCAGGGTCGCGCCCCAGGTCCAGCCGCATGCCGTCCGACAGCAGCACCTGCCAGGCATAGCGCGGGCTGAGCGCAAGCGTCGTCACCTGCACCTGCAGCGGGGCGAACCAGCGCGCGAGTTCCGCGTAGCGCTGGACCACCAGGCTCTCGGTCCCTTCGGGGCCGGTGAACTGCGGCAGTTCCGCGTCGTCCTCCAGCTCGCCGAGGTTGGCCGTGAATGCCTCGCCCCAGGTGTTGATCATCTGGTTCTCGTTCCAGAGCGCCAGCGGCTGGTGCTCCTCGATCACCACGCGCAGCGTGTCCGGCCAGATCCGGCGCAGCGTGGCGCGGCGAACCCAGGGCACCTGCTCGAACATCTCGCGCGTCTCGTCCAGGTCCACGGTGAAGAAGTTGCCGTGCATCTTGCCCGCGATGGAGGCCCGCATGCTCGCCGGCGACACGTAGTGCAGCGTCGAATCCGGTGCCGCCTGCAGCTCGATCGCCTTCAGGGTGAACACCGGCCGATGCGCGAGCCACGTCACGCCCGCGCCCAGCAGGGCGAGGACGGCCAGCACCATCAAGGTGTTGGCAATGACGTTGATCGAACGGGCGTCGTTCCACACGGATCGTTCCGGTCAGGTGTTGCGTTGGGCGCGCTGCACTTTGCAGGACGCGTCGGAAAGAATCTTCACGCACAGGGCGGCATAGCTCATGCCCTCGGCCTTGGCGGCCATGGGCACCAGCGAATGCCCCGTCATGCCCGGAGAGGTATTGATCTCCAGCAGCCATGGACGGTCCTGCGCATCCAGCATGAAATCCACCCGCCCCCAGCCCTCGCAGCCCACGGCGCGGAACGCGCGCTCGCTGAGCGACAGGATGGTGGCGGTCAGCTCGGCCGACAGGGGCGCGGGGCACAGATAGCGCGTGTCGTCCGAGAAATACTTGTGCTCGTAGTCGTAGTTGCCCGAGGGCGCCACGATCTCGATGACCGGCAGCGCGCGCGCGGCGGCGCCGCGGCCCAGCACCGCCACGGTCAGTTCGCGGCCGGTGATGAACTGCTCCGCCAGGATCTGCTCGTCGTAGCGCGCGGCATCTTCATAGGCAGCACGCAATTGCGCAAGGTCGTCCACGCGGGTCACGCCCAGGGTCGAGCCCTCGTGCGGCGGCTTCACGATCAGCGGCACGCCCAGTTCGCGGCCCACCGCATCCAGGTCCACGCCTTCTTCCAGCACCGCATAACCGGGCGTGGGCAGGCCGGCCTGCAGCCAGACCCGCTTGGTCATGATCTTGTCCATGGCCAGGCTCGACGCCATGACGCCGCTGCCCGTATAGGGAATGCCCAGCAATTCCAGCGCGCCCTGCAGGGAGCCGTCTTCGCCGTAGCGGCCGTGCAGCGCGATGAAGACGCGCGCATAGCCCTCGCCAGCCAGCTCGGCCAGGCTGCGCAGCCCGGTGTCGAACAGGTGTGCATCCACGCCGGCCTCGCGCAGCGCGGCGCAGACGCCCTCGCCCGACATCAGCGACACCTCGCGCTCCGCGGACCGGCCGCCGTACAGGACGCCAACCTTGCCGAAATCCACCCCGCTCATGCCAGCTCCTCCACCTGCGCGGGGACCTTGCTGATCGAACCCGCGCCCATCACCACCACGACGTCGCCGTCGCGCACGAAATCCAGGATCGCCTGCGGCAGGTCGGCCACGTCCTCCACGAAGACCGGCTCGACCTTGCCCGCGACGCGCAGGCCACGCGCCAGCGCGCGGCCATCGGCGGCCACCAGCGGCGGCTCGCCCGCCGCGTACACATCCGTCAGCAGCACGCCGTCGGCGCCGCCCAGCACGCGCACGAAGTCCTCGAAGCAATCGCGGGTGCGGGTATAGCGGTGCGGCTGGAAGGCCAGCACCACACGGCGATCGGGCCAGGCGCCACGCGCCGCGGCCAGCGTCGCGGCCATCTCGGCCGGGTGGTGGCCATAATCGTCGATCAGCGTGAACGTGCCGCCGCCATGGCGTGCCGGCACGGCTAGTTCGCCCACCTGGGTGAAGCGGCGGCCCACGCCGTGGAAGGCTTCCAGCGCCTGGGCGATCGCCTCGTCGGCCACGCCCAGCTCGGTGCCCACGGCGATGGCGGCCAGCGCATTCAGCACGTTGTGGCGGCCCGGCAGGTTCAGGCGCACAGCCAGCGGCGGCAGCAGGCCGTCGCGGGTGCGGCGCACCACGTCGAAGCACATGCGCGTGCCTTCCGGACGCACGTTCTGGGCCGACACCAATGCGTCGTCGCTGAAACCGTAGGTCGTGATCGGGCGCGAGACGAAGGGCATGATCTCGCGCACGTGCGCGTCGTCGGCGCACAGCACCGCGCTGCCATAGAAGGGCAGGCGCTGCGTGAATTCGATGAAGGCGCTCTTCAGGCGCGCGATGTCGTGGCCATACGTATCCATATGGTCGGCATCGATGTTGGTGATGACGGCCATCACCGGCAGCAGGTTCAGGAAGGAGGCGTCCGATTCGTCGGCCTCGACCACGATGTACTCACCCTGTCCCAGGCGCGCGTTGGCGCCCGCCGAGTTCAGGCGCCCGCCGATCACGAAGGTCGGATCGAGATCACCCGCGGCCAGCACGCTGGCGGTCAGGCTGGTGGTGGTCGTCTTGCCATGCGTGCCCGCGACGGCGATGCCGCGCTTCAGGCGCATCAGTTCGGCCAGCATGACCGCGCGCGGCACCACGGGGATGCGGGCCGCGCGGGCGGCGATCACCTCGGGGTTGTCGCCCGCGACAGCGGTGGACGTGACGATGGCGTCGGCGCCGCTCACGTTGGCGGCGTCATGGCCGGCGGCATGGATGCGCGCCCCCAGGGACTCCAGCCGGCGCGTGACGGAAGAGGCGTGCAGGTCCGAGCCGCTGACGGCGTAGCCCAGGTTGAGCAGCACTTCGGCGATGCCGCTCATGCCGGCGCCGCCGATGCCGACGAAATGGATGTGTTGGATGCGATGCTTCATGAAGGGTACCTCGCGGCCTGTTCGCAGACGTCGGCGATTCTTGCCGCGGCGTCAGGCAGCGCATGGGCGCGCGCGCGTTCGGCGACCGCCTGCAGCTCGGCGCGTTGGCGGTCGCCCAGCCACGTCGCCAGCCAGTCGGCGGACAATTCCGATTGCTGCCGCACCCAGGCCGCGTCCGACTCGCTCAGGTGCCGCGCATTGGCGGTCTGGTGGTCGTCCACGGCGTGGGGGAAGGGAATGAACAGCGCGGCCACGCCCACCGCGGCCACTTCTGCCACGGTCATGGCGCCCGCGCGGCAGATGAGCAGGTCGGCCTGGCCCAGTTCGGTGGCCATGTCGTCGATGAAAGGCCGGCAATCGGCCTCGACGCCCGCGCTGGCATATGCCTCGCGCAGCGCCTGGATATGTTGTTCGCCAGCCTGGTGCACCACCACCGGGCGCGCGCCCGCGGGCAGCTTGGCCAGCGCTTGCGGCACGGTGGTGTTCAGCGCCTGGGCGCCCAGGCTGCCGCCCACGACCAGCAGGCGCAGCGGACCTTCGCGCCCGGCATAGCGGGTGGCGGGCAGGGGCATGTCGGCCAGGTCATTGCGCACCGGGTTGCCCACGACGTCCGCGCCACGCAGCACACCCGGGAAACCCGACAGGCGGCGGCTGGCGATCATGGCCAGCCCGCGGTTGGTCATGCCGGCCACGGCGTTCTGCTCGTGCAGCACCAGCGGCACGCCGCGCAGCACGCCCATCACGCCGGCGGGGAAAGCCACATAGCCGCCCATGCCCAGGATCACGTCGGGACGCACGCCGGCCAGCTGCTTCCAGGCCTGGCCGAACGCGCCCAGCAGCAGGAAAGGCAGCTTCAGCAGCGTGATCGGGCCCTTGCCGCGCACACCGGAGAAGCGCAGCGGCGCCATCTCGATGCCGTGGGCAGGCACCAGGCGCCCTTCCATCTTCTCGGGATGGCCCATCCACTTCACGCGCCAGCCACGCGAGACCAGCACGTCGGCCACGGCCAGGCCGGGCATGATGTGCCCGCCGGTGCCGCCGGCCACGATGAGGGCGGTGCGTTGCGCGCTCATACTCGCCCCCCTCGCATCAAGGTGCGGTTTTCCATGTCCACGCGCGCCAGGATGGCCAGCGCGCACAGGTTCATCACGATGCCCGATCCGCCGTAGCTCACCAGCGGCAAGGTCAGGCCCTTGGTCGGCAACAACCCCAGGCAGACGCCCATGTTGATGAAGCCCTGCACGCCGAACCACAGGGATACGCCCTGCGCGGCCAGGCCGCTGAACGTGCGCTCCATCGCGACGGCCTGGCGGCCGATCTCGAAGCCGCGCTGCACCACCACGAAGAACAGCATGACGATCAGCATCACGCCCACGAAACCCAGCTCTTCGCCGATCACGGCCACGATGAAGTCGGTGTGCGCCTCGGGCAGGTAATGCAGTTTTTCGACGCTGGCGCCCAGGCCCACGCCGAACCACTCGCCACGGCCCAGGGCGATCAGCGAGTGCGACAACTGATAGGCGCTGCCATAGGCGTTGTCGGGATTCCACGGATCCAGGTAGGCGAACAGGCGGGCGCGGCGCCACGGCGAGAGCCAGATCAGCATCATGAAGGTGCCGACCAGCACGCCCACCAGGGAAGAGAAGAGCTTGCCGTTGATGCCGCCCAGGAACAGGATGCCGACGGAGATGGCCACGATCACCATGAAGGCGCCCAGGTCGGGCTCCAGCAGCAACAGCATGCCCACGGCGGCCATGGCGCAGGCCATCGGCAGGAAGCCGCGCGCGAAGTTGTGCATGTGCTCCTGCTTGCGCACCGTGTAGTCGGCCGCGTAGAGCAGCGCCGCCAGCTTCATGAGCTCGGACGGCTGGAAGTTCACCGGGCCCAGCGAGATCCAGCGGTGCGCGCCGTTGACCTCGCGGCCGATGCCGGGAATCAGCACCGCCACCAGCAGCACCAGCGCCACCATGAACATCGGCATGGCCAGGCGCTGCCAGGCACGCAAGGGAATCGCCAGCACCACCGACGCGGCCAGCAGCCCGATCGCCAGGAAGATGCCGTGACGGATCACGAAGTAATAGCGGCCATAACTCGCATAACGCGGGCCGTCGGCCAGCGCGATCGAGGCCGAATACACCATCAGCAGGCCCAGCAGGACGAGCGTGGTCGAAGCCACGACCAGGGGCATGTCGAAGTTGCGCATGCGCGTGCGGCCCGGCCGCACGGCATTCACGCTGTTGGTGAGTTCGGCAAACAGGCTCATGCGATCTCACCCCGGTCCATTGCCAGCTCGCGCGCTTCCTCGGCGAAGACGTCGCCGCGGTGGCCGTAATTGCGGAACATGTCCATGCTGGCGCAGGCCGGCGACAACAGCACGGCGTCGCCCTCCTGGGCCAGCGACATGGCCTGGCGCACGGCATCCTGCATGGACGCGGCCTGCTGGCACGGCACGCCGGACGGCGCCAGCGCCTCGGCCAGACGCTGGGCGTCCTGGCCGATCAGCACGACCGCACGCGCCCGGGCCTTCACGGCCGGCACGAGCGGCGAGAAGTCCTGGCCCTTGCCCAGGCCGCCCGCGATCAGCACCACGGGCTGGTCCAGGCCTTCCAGGCCAGCCACGCTGGCGCCCACGTTGGTGCCCTTGCTGTCGTCGATGAAATCCACGCCCTGGATGCTGCGCACGAAACGCATGCGGTGCGGCTCGCCGTCGTAGTCGCGCACCGCACGCAGCAGCGCGCCCCAAGGCAGTTCCAGGCTGCGCGCCAGCAGCAGCGCCGCCTGCACGTTCAAGGCATTGTGCGTGCCCCGCAGGCGCAAGGCGTCGGCGGGCATCATGCGCACCAGACGGCCCTCGGCGCGCGCGGGCGGCGGCGCATCCTTGCGGCGCCGCGGCGTCGGGGCCACGGGTTCGTCGAAATCGGTGGCTTCGGCCACGGCCAGCCAGGCCACGTCATGGCCGCGGTCCAGGCCCATGTCGCCCACCAGCACGGGCACGTCCCGGCCGAAACTGCGCACGTCCTTGGCCTGCACGCCGTCGACCATCGCCATGACGGCCGCGTCGTCGCGGTTCACCACGCGCACGCGCGCCTGCTGGTAGATCCGGGCCTTCGCCTGCGCATAGGCCTGCATGCTGCCGTGCCAGTCCAGGTGATCCTGGCTCAGGTTCAGCACGACGGCGGCATCCGGCGCCAGGCTCGTGGTGGTCTCCAGCTGGAAGCTCGACAGCTCCAGGACCCACACCTCGGGCAAGGCATCGTCGTCCAGCGCCTGCGCCAGCGCAGCCAGGGCCGCCGGGCCGATATTGCCCGCTGCCAGCACGGGCACGCCCGCGCCATCGATCAGGTGGCGCGCCAACGACGTCACCGTGGTCTTACCATTGGTGCCCGTCACCGCCAGCACACGCGGCGCGTAACCACGCTCGGCCGACAGGGCGGCCAGCGCGCGCGCGAACAGTTCGATCTCGCCCACGACCTCGATGCCACGCTGCGCCGCCTGCGCGAGCACCGCCGCCACCGGCTGCTCGTGCGGCGCCAGGCCCGGGCTCAGCACGACCTGCGACACGCCATCCAGCAGCCCGGCCTGCATCTGCGAGGCGCCCAGGCAAACGTCGACATCCGCCTCGCCCAGCGCCGCGCGCAGGGCCTCCAGGCCGCCGGGCTGCTCCCGCGTATCCGCGAGCCGCAAGGCCTGGCCCTGGCGGGCGCACCAGCGCGCCGCCGCGGCGCCGGTTTCCCCCAGGCCGAGGATCAGCGTGCGCGGCGTGCCGGCGGACAGGTGAGCGGGTTGGTTCATCGAAGCTTGAGCGAAGAAAGGCCGATGAGCACCAGCATCATGCTGATGATCCAGAAACGCACGACGACCTGGGTTTCCTTCCAGCCGCCGACTTCAAAGTGGTGATGCAGGGGCGCCATGCGCAATATCCGCCGCCCCTCGCCGTATTTCTTCTTGGTGTACTTGAACCAGGTCACCTGGATCATCACCGACAGGGTCTCGGCCACGAACACGCCGCCCATGATGAACAGCACGATTTCCTGGCGCACGATGACGGCGATGGTGCCCAGCGCGCCGCCCAGCGCCAGCGCGCCTACGTCACCCATGAACACCTGCGCCGGATAGGCGTTGAACCACAGGAAGGCCAGGCCCGCCCCCGCCAGCGCGGCGCAGATCACCATCAGTTCGGAGGCGCCGGGGATATAGGGGAAGAGCAGGTACTTGGAGTAGTCCACGCGCCCCACGACGTAGGCGAAGATTCCCAGCGCGCTGCCGACCATCACGGTCGGCATGATCGCCAGGCCGTCCAGGCCGTCGGTCAGGTTCACCGCGTTGCTGGTGCCCACGATCACGGCCCAGGTCAACGCCACGAAGCCGAACACGCCCAGGGGGTAGCTCACGCTTTTGAAGAAGGGCACGATCAGGTCGGCGCGCGTGGGCAGGGGCATCGAGAAGCCGCTGAACACCCAGTCGCGGAACAGCGGCCAGAGCTCGGCGTTGGCCGGCGCCGACACCGCGAACGCCAGGTAGACCGATGCGAAGAGGCCGATCAGCGCCTGCCAGAAGAACTTCTGGCGCGCGGGCATGCCCTCGGGATCGCGGCGCACCACCTTGCGGTAGTCGTCCACCCAGCCGATCCAGCCAAAGCCCAGCGTCACCAGCAGCACGACCCACACGAAACGGTTGGTCCAGTCGGCCCACAGCAGCGTGCTGATGCCGATGCCGATCAGGATCAGCGCGCCGCCCATGGTGGGCGTGCCAGTCTTGACCAGGTGGCTTTGCGGACCATAGGAACGCACGGCCTGGCCGATCTTCATGGCGGTCAGCTTGCGGATGACCGCGGGGCCGGCCACCAGGCCGATGATGAGCGCCGTCGCGCAGGCCAGCACGGCGCGCAAGGTGATGTATTCGAAAACGCCAAAGGCGCGGATGTGGTCATCTGAGAGCCAGCGCGCCAGTTCAAGCAGCATGGGAATCTTCCTGGGTATTCTTGTTTTCCAGATAGGCAGAGACGATCCGCTCCATCCGCATGAAACGCGAGCCCTTGACCAAGATGCTGGCCGGGTGCGCTGCCTGCAGCGATCGCACGATGTCCTCCACCGAGTCGCCTGCCATTGCCGCCGGCCCGAAAGCCGCGGCGGCATCACGGCAAGCCGTGCCCAGGGTGTAAAGCAGGTCGATGCCACGCTCGCGCGCATACGCGCCGACTTCGAGATGCATGGCAGGACCGTTGTTGCCCACCTCACCCATGTCCCCCAGCACCAGCGCGCGCGGCGCCGGCAGGCTGGCCAGCACGTCGATGGCGGCGCGCACGGAGTCGGGGTTGGCGTTGTAGGTATCGTCGATCAGCACGCCGCCGTCGGGCAGCGTGCGATGTTGCATGCGGCCCTTCACGGGCTGGAAGCCGCCCAGCGCCTGCACGGCGACCGGCAGCGGCACGCCGGCGGCCAGCGCGCAGCTGACCGCCGCCAACGCATTGCGCAGGTTGTGCTGTCCCGCCACCGCCAGGACCAGCGCGCACGTGCCCGCGGGCGTATGCAGCGTGCACGACACGCCGTCGGCGCGCAGCGCGACCTCGGTGGCGTACACATCCTGGGCGGCATCCAGGCCGAAACGCCGCACGGCATGCCCGGCCGACAGCGCGTCCCAGACATGGGCATGCGCGTCATCACCCGGGTAGACCGCCACGCCGTCGGCGGGCAGCGCGCCCAGCACGGCGCCGTTCTCCCGGGCCACGGCCTCGACCGTATGCATGAACTCCTGGTGCTCGCGCTGGGCGTTGTTCACCAGCGCCACCGTGGGCGCAGCCATGCGGGCCAGGCCTTCGATCTCGCCAGGATGATTCATGCCCAGCTCGACCACGGCGGCGCGATGGTGCGCCCCCAGGCGCAGCAGCGTCAGCGGCACGCCGATGTCGTTGTTCAGGTTGCCGGCCGTGGCCAGCCTGCGGTCCTCGCCCACCCAGGCCGCCAGGATGGCCGAGATCATTTCCTTGGTGGTCGTCTTGCCGTTGCTGCCGGTCACGGCGATCAGCGGCAGGTCCATGCCCGCGCGCCAGGCGGCGGCCAGCTTGCCCATGGCAACACGCGTCTCGCCCAGCACCAGTTGCGGCAGGGGCGCATCCGGCACGCGGTAGGCCACCATCGCGGCGCAAGCGCCCGCGGCGTGGGCCTGCGCCAGATAGGCGTGGCCATCGAAGTTCTCGCCCGACAACGCGACGAAGAGCTCGCCCGCGCGCAGGCTGCGGGTATCGGAACTCAGGCGGCGTTGCGGCGACCACAGCATGGCCAGGCGCGCCCACTCGACGTCATCGAAGGGCAGGCGCTGGCCCGCGATTTCCTGGTAGGTTTCGTGCCCCTTGCCGGCCAGCAGCACCACGTCCTGCGGCGCGCTCTGCCAGATCGTGCGCAGGATGGCCTGCGCGCGGTCCTCGATGACCTGGACCGCCTCGGGCCGCGCGAAACCCGCGCGCACCTGGGCGATGATGTCGGCCGGCGCCTCGTCCCGCGGGTTGTCGCTGGTGACGACCACGGCGTCGGCGCCGTCCTCGGCAGCGCGCGCCATCTCGGGACGCTTGCCGGCATCGCGATTGCCGCCGCAGCCAAACACGCAGATGAGTTGCCCGCGACGCGCATCGGCGGTCGAGCGCAAGGCGGCCAGCACGCGTGCCAGCGCGTCGGGCGTGTGGGCATAGTCCACCACGACCAGCGGCGCGCGCTCGGCCTCGTCGGGCAGGGGCGCCGGCACCGGCTGCAGGCGGCCCGCCACGGGCTGCGCCGCCGCCAAGGCGGAGGAATTGCCGCCCAGCGAGACGCCCAGTGCGCGGAACACGCCGGCGACCAGGAGAAGATTGCTGACGTTGTGTTCGCCCACCAGGTGGCTGACGATCTGCGCCTCGCCTTCCGGCGTGTGCAGCGTAAAGACCATGCCGTGCGCGCCATCGTGGATGTCACGGGCATGCAGCATGGCGTCGGCGTTCGGATCGATGCTGTACGTCACCGCCGGCACGTCGCCCAGCGTCTCCAGCAGACGGCGTCCGCCCGCATCATCCACATTGACCACTGCCGCACCCAGCCCTGGCCACTGGAAAAGACGCTGCTTGGCGGCTTCATAGGCCTCCAGCGTGCCGTGGTAATCCAGGTGGTCGCGCGTCAGGTTGGTCCAGCCGGCCAGCGCAATGCGCACGCCGTCCAGCCTGCCCTGTTCGATGCCGATGGACGAGGCCTCGATGGCCACCAGCGCCGCGCCGGCATCGCGCAAGGCGGCCAGGCTGCGATGCAGCGTCAACACGTCCGGCGTCGTCAGCGCGCCCGGCGCCTGCGAACCGTCAGGCATGAAAGTGCCCAGGGTGCCGATCACGCCGCAGGGGCGGTTCATGCTGTTCAGGCCCGCGGCAATCCATTGCGAGCAAGAAGTCTTGCCATTGGTGCCAGTGATGGCGATGACCTTCAATGCCCGCGACGGCTCGCCATACCAGGCATCGGCCAGCGCCCCCAGGCGGGCGCGCAGGTCTTGGGCCAGCAGCACGGGCACCTGGCCTGCCGCGGCCAGGGTTGCTTGGTCCACGTCGCGGGCCTCGGCAATGATCGCGGCGGCGCCGTGCGCCACGGCCTCGGCCAGATGCAGGCGGCCATCGCCGCTGCGGCCCGGGCAGGCCACGAACACATCGCCCGCATGCAGTTTGCGGGTGTCCAGGCTCAGGTGCGCGCCAGCCGCCACGCGCGTGCGCAGCCAGGCCAGCAGGTCGCCGGCGCCCTCGCCTTGCACGGTATCGATCCGGGCGCTCATTCCAGGCGCTCCGCAGGCGGCGTGCCGGCCACGACGGTCGAGGTGAACGGCGCGTCGGGCTGGACGCCCAGCATGCGCAGGCTGCCGCCGACGATGGTGGAAAACACGGGCGCCGCCACCGCACCGCCATAGTAGGCGCCCGCGTGCGGCTCATCGATGCTCACGGCCACCACGATGCGCGGGTCGGACACCGGCGCGAAGCCCACGAAGGAACTGCGATAGCGGCTGGTGCTGTACTTGCCGTCGACGATCTTGCGCGCCGTGCCGCTCTTGCCGGCCACGCGGAAACCCTGGACCTGCGCGCGCTTGGCGCCATCGGGACCCGCGGCGGCTTCAAGCATGACGCGGATCTCGTCGGAAATCCGGGAGGGATAGATGCGCGTGCTGGTGGGCTCGCTGTCGCGCCGCATCAGGGTCAGCGACACCATGTCTCCGTCGCGCGCGAACACCGTGTACGCGCGCGCCATCTGCATCAGCGACGTCGACAGGCCGTAGCCGTAGGCCATGGTGGCCTTCTCGATGGTGCGCCACCGCTCCCACGGACGCAGGCGGCCGGCGGCGGCACCCGGGAAGCCGGTGTTGGGCGCCTGGCCCAGGCCCAGCTCGGTGAACTTGTCCCACATCTCGCGCGACTCCAGGCGTTCCGAGATCATGGTCATGCCGATGTTGCTCGAACGGCGCAGGATGCCCGCCACGTCCAGCATGCCGTTGCGGCTCACGTCGCTGATGGTGGAGCCCTGGAACTGGAAGCGGCCATTGCCGGTGTCGAACTGCGTGTGCAGGTTGATGCGGCCCAGCTCCAGCGCCAGCGCGGCGGTGAAGGGCTTCATGATCGAACCCGGCTCGAAGGTGTCGGTCAGCACGCGGTTGCGCAACGCATCGCCCCGCAGCGTATTGCGGCGGTTCGGATCGAAGCTGGGCAGGTTGGCCAGCGCCAGGATTTCCCCGGTGCGCGCATCCAGCACCACGGCGGCGGCGCCATTGGCACGCTGCTCGGTCATGGCGTCCTGCAAGGCCTTGAAGACCAGGTACTGCAGGCGCGAATCGATGGACAGGTGCAGGTCGCGGCCATCGACCGGCGGATTCACGGCACGCACGTCCTCGATCACGCGGCCCAGGCGGTCCTTGATGACGCGGCGGCTGCCGGGCTTGCCCGACAACAGCGCATCGAAGGCAAGCTCCACGCCTTCCTGGCCCACGTCCTCGACGCTGGTGAAACCGACGATGTGCGAGGACACATCGCCTTCGGGATACTGGCGGCGGGTTTCCGGCTGCTGGTGGAAGCCCGGCAGCCCCAGCGCGCGCACCTTCTCGGCCACGTCCAGCGGCACCTGCCTCTTTATATAGACGAAATTCCTGTCGCCATCGGCGAGCTTGCCGCTCAGCTCGCGCACCGGCATTTCCAGCAGCGACGCCAAGGCAGCCAGCTGCGCCGGCTCGGCGGCGCGCGTGTCTTCGGGAATCGCCCACACCGCGCGGGCCGGCACGCTGGAGGCCAGCACCACGCCATTGCGGTCCAGGATCTTGCCGCGCGTGGAAGGCAGGGTCAGCGTGCGCTCATAGCGGCGCTCGCCCTGCTGCTGCAGGAATTCGGTCGACAGGCCCTGCAGGAACAGCGCACGGCCAGCCAGCGCCAGGAATCCGCAAGACAGCAGGATCAGCACCAGGCGGGCACGCCACATCGGCAGCTGCACGCGCAGCACCGGGTTGTCGAAGAAAGGCACGCGCTTCACTGGGCGGCCCCTTCGGCAGGCATGTCGGGAAGATTCAGGTAGATCGTGCGGTCGGGCACGATCGGGATCATCTTGAGCTGGTTGGTCGCCAGCTGGTCGACGCGCGCATTGCGCGCCAGGTCGGCGCGCTCGATCTGCAGGCGGCGCCAGTCCACGTCCAGCTCACGCGACTGGGCGTTGCTGCGCTCGAGCTCGACGAAGAGCTCGCGCGCCTGATAGCGGCTGGTCACCAGGGAGATGGCGGACAGCATCAACAGACCCGCCGTCAGGACGATGATCCGGCCCATTTACCCACGCCTCCGGCCACGGCCCGCGGCGCCGCGGCTCGCACCGCGGCCAGGCACGGCGCCCACGAAAGCGGCGGCGTCTTCCGGCGCCAGCGGCGTGGCCGTGCGGGCCGCCACCCGCAGCACCGCGGAACGCGCGCGCGGATTGCCCGACACCTCGGCTTCGTCGGGCAGCACCCGCCCCAGGCGCGACAGCACCGGCTGGGGCAATTCGCTTTCACGCAGGGGCAGGCGCGCATACGCCTCGTCGGGCCGGGCCGCCGAGGCGATGCACTGCTTGACCATGCGGTCTTCGAGCGAATGGAAGCTGATCACGGCCAGTCGTCCACCAGAATGAAGCAGCGTCAGAGCTGCCTCGAGGGCGCTCGCGAGCTCTTCGAGTTCCCGATTGAGGTAAATCCGTAAAGCTTGAAAGGTGCGAGTGGCCGGGTGTTGGCCCTTTTCGCGCGTACGGACGGCACCTGCGACGAGCTCGGCGAGGTCGAGCGTGGTAAGCAGCGGCCTTGTTGCGCGGCGAGCAGCAATCGCCTTTGCAATCTGAAAAGCAAACCGTTCTTCGCCATAGCCAGCTATGACCTCCCGCATGTCATCAACACTGGCCTCGGCCAGCCACTCGGCGGCTGTCAGCCCCCGAGACGTATCCATCCTCATGTCCAGCGGACCATCCCGCATGAACGAAAAACCGCGTTGCGCGTCATCGATCTGGGGAGAGGAAATACCCAGATCCAGCATGATTCCGTCCACGCCCGCAATGCCCAGCTCGGCCAGCGACTCGCGCATGCTGGCGAATCCTTCGTGCACCACGCTCACCCGGCTGTCGGTCTCGGCCAGCGCGCGCGCCACCGAAATCGCCTGGGGATCCTTGTCGAACACCACCACCCGGGCGTCGGACGACAAACGCGACAACAGTTCGCGCGTATGACCGCCACGGCCGAAGGTGCCATCCACGAAGGTGCCCGACAGACGGTCCGTCATGCCCTCGGGCCCCACCTTGTCGGCTGCGGCGGCGCGGCCAGCGGCGTCCTGCGCCACCAACGCGTCTACCGTCGGCGCCAGCAGGACGGGCCGATGCACGAATTCCATGTTGATGTCAGAACGAGAACTGGTTCAACACACCCGCCATGTCCTGCTCCAGGTCCTCCGCCTCGCGGCGGGCCAGGGCAGCGGCGTCCCACAGCTCGAAGTGCGCGCCCATGCCGAGCAGCATCACTTCGCGGGTCATTCCCGCGGCAGTGCGCAGCTCGGGGGCGACCAGGATGCGCCCTGCGCCGTCGACTTCCACGTCCTGGGCATTGCCCAGCAGCAAGCGCTGCAGGGCACGCGCCTGCATGGGGAAAGCCGCGATCTGCTCGCGCTTCTTTTCCCACTCGGGACGGGGATAGACGAGCAGGCAACCATCCGGATGACGGGTCAGGGTCAGGCGGCCTTCAGCCTGCGAAGCCAGGGCGTCACGATGCCGGGTCGGGATTGTCACCCGCCCCTTCGCATCCAGCGTGAGCGCACTGCTACCTTGAAACACCCCGAATCCCCACTTAGTTGCACAAAACCCTACTTTTTCCCACTCTAAGGGATGGCACAAGCCCGGTCAAGATAAAAGTAGGATTTTTTCAATCACAACAAGGACTTAGGACAATTTGTAATATCTGCTGGAAAGAATTTTTCCTTAGAAATCAATTCCCTACAGAACTATCTAAATGCCCTTCATCAACAAGCGGCCGCAAAGTGACCCCAAAAAGCAGCTTTAGGGGTCAAATCACGCGTTCAGGCAGCGTTCAGGCGCGCCCACGCCCGCGCAGGACACGCGCCAAACCAAGGACATGTGGAAAAAGGCCGCCAGCCAGGCGCGCACGGGCCTGCCGGCCCCGATCGGCCAGCGAAGAAATCATTTTGGGGAGATGCAGGACAGGCCTATAGGCCGGATTCTGTAAGCCCGGTTGCCCGGGCTGGCAATCATTCCTCTGGACGCGCCATTGCTGGCGCGCTCTAGCCACCTACCCGCATGCTAGGGCGAGCCGCCCTTCCCGGCCGAAGCCGTACGCATGCCTATTTGGTGTTGCTCCGGATAGAGGTTGCCGCGTTTCACCCTGCAACGCCGCCATGCCGAGCATGACGCAGCACGGAGTGGCCGTGCCGGTGCGCGCCAGGCGCGCCCTCGCCGCAGTCTCGTCTCTGTGGTCCTGTTCCTCACCCGCCGCCGAGGCGGCAGGTGGACGGCCGTTAGCCGTTATCCTGCCCTGTGGAGTCCGGACCTTCCTCGATGCACATGGCACCGCGATTGCCCAGCCTGCCCTGCGCGGGCATTGTAGCCTGGGCCGAGCAGCGCGTGACCTGCGACAATAGCGGTCGTGGCGCCGCCGCCTCGCGGCGCCCCTCCTTTTTTCCAGACCCGATACGCATGGCCGCCACTCTCATCACCCTCACCGATCTCCAGCTGGCCTTTGGCCACCACCCCTTGCTCGACCATGCCGAGCTCAGCGTGCAGGAAGGCGAACGCATCGGCCTGATCGGCCGCAACGGGGCCGGCAAGTCTTCCCTGCTGCGCCTGCTGGACGGCCGCGCCCAGCCGGATGATGGCGCCATCGCGCGCGCCGGCGGCCTGAAAGTCGTGACGGTGGAGCAGGAGCCCGAGATCGACGAGCAGGGCACCATCTATGACGCCGTCTTCGGCGAAATCGACTACGAATCCGAAGACTGGCAGCGTCCCGCCCGCGTGCGCTCGCTGATAGAGAAGCTCGGCCTGTCGGCCGATGCCCCCGCCGCCGGGCTGTCCGGCGGCACCCGCAAGCGCGTGGCGCTGGTGCGGGCGCTGGCCGACGAACCCGACCTGCTGCTGCTCGACGAGCCCACCAACCACCTGGATTTCGACGGCATCGCCTGGCTGGAGGCCATGCTGCGCGACGCGCGCTTCGCCACGGTCTTCATCACCCACGACCGCCGCTTCCTGGACGCGCTCGCCACGCGCATCGTGGAACTGGATCGCGGCAAGCTGCTCAGCTTCCCGGGCAACTTCAGCCAATGGCAGGTCCGCAAGGCCCAGTGGCTGGAAGCCGAAAAGCTGGAGAACGCCCGCTTCGACAAGCTGCTGGCCCAGGAAGAAGTCTGGATCCGCAAGGGCGTCGAGGCCCGCCGCACCCGTAACGAAGGCCGCGTGCGGCGCCTGGAACAGCTGCGCCGCGACCGCAGCGAGCGCCGCGAACGCGTCGGCAACGTCAACCTGGCCGTCGCCGAGGGCACGCGCTCGGGCAAGCTCGTGGCCGAAGTCCAGGAAATCAGCAAGGCTTTCGGTGACCGCCAGGTCGTGCGCGATTACTCCACCACCATCCTGCGTGGCGACCGCATCGGCCTGCTGGGCCCCAACGGCGCGGGCAAGACCACCCTGCTCAAGCTCATCCTGGGCGAACTGTCACCAGACAGCGGCAGCGTGAAGCTGGGCACCAACACCTCGGTGGCCTACTTCGACCAGATGCGCAGCCAGCTCGACGAAAACGCCACGCTGGCCGAGGTCATCAACCCCGGCAGCGAATGGATCGAGATCGGCGGCCAGCGCAAGCACGTCATGAGCTACCTGGGCGACTTCCTCTTCGCCCCTGCCCGCGCAGGCTCCCCGGTCAGCAGCCTGTCCGGCGGCGAACGGGCGCGTCTGCTGCTGGCGCGCCTCTTCGCCCGTCCCACCAACGTGCTGGTGCTGGACGAACCGACCAACGACCTGGACATCGAAACGCTGGAACTGCTGGAAGAGTTGCTGCAGGACTACACCGGCACGGTGCTCCTGGTCAGCCATGATCGCGCCTTCCTCGACAACGTCGTCACCCAGACCATCGCCTATGAAGGCAACGGGCGCTGGCGCGACTATGTCGGCGGCTACGACGAATGGCTGGCGCAGCGCCCCACCTCGACCGAGGCCGACAGGTTCGCCAAGTCGGTCATCGAGGACAAGGCGCAATCGAAACCCGACGCTGCCCCGGCGCCTGCGCCAGCGGCAGCCACCAAGACCGTCAAGCGCCTGTCGAGCTGGGAGCAGAAGGAACTGGACGGACTGCCCAAGGCCATCGCGGACAACGAAGCCGAGCAGGCAGAGTTGGCTGCCCGCCTGGCCGATGGCACCCTGTATCGCGACGCGCCCGATGAAGTGGCCTGCATCACCGCACGCACGGCCGAACTGGAAACCCAGCTGGCCACGCTGTTTGATCGCTGGGAAGCGCTGGAAGCCCGCAACCAGGCCTAAGCGTCGGCCTTGACGCGCCAGTCCAGGGTCTCGCCGGCGGCCAGCGGCACCAGTTCGCTGTCGCCGTAAGGCACCGTCTCGGGAATCTGGAAAGGCTCCCGCAGCAGTGTGAGCGTGCCGGTGTTGCGCGGCAGGCCATAGAAGTCCGGGCCGTGATGGCTGGCAAACCCTTCCAGCTTGTCCAGCTTGCCTGCCTTGTCGAAGGCCGTCGCATACAGCTCCATCGCATGCAGCGCGGTATAGCAGCCGGCGCAGCCACAGGCATGCTCCTTCAGGTGCCTGGCGTGTGGCGCGCTGTCGGTCCCCAGGAAGAAGCGCGGGCTGCCGCTGGTCGCGGCCTCCAGCAAGGCCACGCGATGGGTCTCGCGCTTGAGCACCGGCAGGCAATACCAGTGCGGACGCATGCCGCCGGTAAACAGGGCGCCACGGTTGTACAGCAAGTGCTGCGGCGTGATGGTCGCGGCCACGGGGCCTTCCGCATCGCGCACATATTGCGCGCCCTCGCGCGTGGTGATGTGCTCGAACACGACCTTCAGCGCCGGGAACGCGCGGCGCAAGGGCTTCATCACCCGGTCGATGAACACGGCTTCGCGGTCGAACACGTCAATGGCCGAGTCGGTCACCTCGCCGTGCGTCAGCAACGGCATGCCAACCCGTTCCATCTCCGCCAGCGCGCCCGCGCAACGGCCCAGCAGATCGGTCACGCCGGCATCCGAATTCGTGGTCGCACCCGCGGGATACAGCTTCACCCCCGCGATGCCCGCCTCACGCGCACGGGTGATTTCTTCCGCGCTCGTGTTGTCGGTCAGGTACAGCGTCATCAAGGGCGTGAACGCCTGGGCGTCGATGCCCACGCGCGCCATCGACGCCTCGATCCGCTCGCGATACGCCAACGCCTGGGCCGTCGTCGTCACGGGGGGACGCAGATTGGGCATCACGATCGCGCGGGCAAACTGCCGGGCGGTGTCGCCAATCACCGCATCCAGGGCGGCGCCATCACGCAGGTGCAGGTGCCAGTCGTCGGGACGCGTGAGGGTCAGGGAGGTGGAAGTCATCGTAGGCAATCAGTCAGAACAGGAAACAGGAGTCGTGACGCGACGGCCAGGCCATCGCATCCACGGACGCAAGGGGATTACAGCGGCATGCTGCGTTCGGCCACGCCGGCAAACATCGCGCTGCCCAGCGGGATCACGGCGTCGTTGAAATCGTAGCGCGGGTTGTGCAGCAGGCAGCCCGCATCGGCGCCACCTTGCCCGAGCCGGAAGTACGCACCGGGGCGAACCTGCAGCATGAAGGAAAAGTCCTCGGATCCCATCGACGGCGTGAGATCCCGCACGACCTTGTCCTTGCCGATCATCTCGGTGGCAAGATCGGCAACGAAATTCGCTTCCGGCGCGGTATTCAAGGTGGCGGGATACACACGCTGGTACTGCACGTCCGCCGTGGCGCCGAACGCCGCGGCCACCGACTGCGCCAGGGTCCGCATGCGGGCCTCCACCATTTCCTGCACCGAGCGGCGGAACGTACGCACCGTGCCCACCATGCGCGCCTCGCGCGGGATAACGCTCATCGCCTCCGGGTGCCCGGCCTGGATGGACCCCACCGACAGAACCGCCGAATCCAGGGGATTCAGGTTGCGCGACACGATGGACTGCAGCGCGGTGATCAGATGGCCCGCCACCAGGACAGGGTCGACAGTCTGGTAAGGATGCGCGCCGTGGCCGCCGACACCGGTAATGGTGATCTCGAATCGATCGGCCGCCGCCATCATCGGACCCGGATTGATGCCGATGGTGCCCGCCGGCAAGCCCGGCCAGTTGTGCAAGGCATAGATCGCATCGCAGGGGAAGGTATCGAACAGGCCGTCGTCCAGCATGGCCCTTGCACCACCGCGCCCCTCTTCCGCCGGCTGGAAGATCAGCGCGACCGTGCCGTCGAAACGGCGCGTCATGGAAAGATAGCGCGCAGCGCCCAGCAGGATGGCCGTGTGGCCATCATGCCCACAGGCGTGCATCAGGCCGGACTTGCTGGAGCGATGGGCGAAGTCGTTGTTCTCGGTCAGCGCCAACGCATCCATGTCGGCGCGCAGGCCGATCATCTTGCCGCTGTCGCAACGCTGGCCTCGGATGACGCCCACCACGCCCGTCTTGCCGATGCCGCGGTGGACCTCGATGCCCAGGGCCTCCAGCGCGCCGGCCACGATGCCCGATGTACGGACCTCTTCAAAGCCCAATTCCGGATGGGCATGGAGATCACGCCGCAACGCGGTCAACTCGTCATGGAACAGCCGGATCGACTCCAGCGGAGAGCGTGGAAGCATAGGGCGGGACACCCCCAAGTGCCTGGAAATATGAGGTTTCCATTGTAGAGCGTTACCGAGGATAAATGCCTTTGTCTTTCCCAGGCAGACACGTTATGCTGCGCCCGCAGGACTTTTTTCAACCAGCCGAGAAGGAGAGCCGTATGGCCACACCCTCCACTTCCGCGCGCAAGCCCAACGCCGCCTTCATGAAGCCCCTGACCCCCAGCGAAACGCTGGCAGCGGTTATCGGCCCGGAAGCCGTGCCGCGCACCGAGGTCACCAAGAAGATCTGGGATTACATCAAGAAGCACAACCTGCAAGACGCGAGCAACCGCCGCAACATCAACGCCGATGCCAAGCTGCGCCCGCTGTTCGGCAAGGACCAGGTCTCGATGTTCGAGCTGACCAAGCTGGTCAACGCGCACTTGAAGTAATCCGCGCGGACGCTCGCGCAGCGTCCACGCGCTTCTCGCCTGGTGTCTCCCACCAAGCAATGCCGGACAGGGTAACGGCCTGCGATCGCAGCCGTTTTCCCGGTGTTCCATTTGGAACGGCGTCCCGCGCATCACCACGAAGGCCGGCCTTCATCGCTGTTTTTCATTGGCTCCCACACTGGCGCCAGCTCAAACTTTCCCGCGTTTTCATCGAAATTGTCTCGAGTCGTATCTGCGGCCGCGAGCGCTGGCACGCACATCAGTCATTCGCCCGCCTCAAAAGACAACGGCCACACTTCTTGCGAAGTGCGGCCGAAGGGGTCAAGCCAGGAAAACCGCCCTGTGACGCGGTGTTCTTGCTTATTCGTAGGCAGCAGGCGCGCGGCCGTCCATCAGGGAGAGCCAGCCCTTGAGCAGGCGGTAAAGCACCCAGATGACCGTTGCCAGGACGCCGGCCCAGCCGATGAAGATCATGGTCAGCAGGCCGCTGATGGCCAGCCACAAGAGGCCCCACCAAAAGGTGGCCAACAGCCAGTCGAAGTGCGCGGAATAGTAGGTGCCCGCCGTGTCCTGCCGCTTCAGATACAGCAGCACCACCGCCGCCAGCGTTGCGACACCGAGAAAACCGGCAGTCACGAACCCCAATGCAAAAAGGCCATAGGCCACATGGGTCAGGGTGCGCAGCGACAGGCCGCCACCAGGTTGCTCGGGGGGTTGCAGCGTATCAGTCATCTCAGCAGAACTCCGTGAAGCCTCAGATCAACCATCATCTTACCGCACCGCGCCACCGCGGCGCACAGACATGGCGAGGCTTGGGCAGAAGATTGCAACGTAATCTGGCAAGCGCGAGGCCGCCGCATTGGCCCGAGATCTGGTCGCCCAAAAGCAAAACCCCATCCGGTTGACCGGATGGGGTTTTGGGGATAAGAGCCTGACAATGACCTACTTTCACAGACGTCCGTCCACTATCATCGGCGCGAAGGCGT